>FWWL01000323.1_pt1 | contig 136201 bp, 123 predicted proteins | sample 2228331 | NCBI WGS metagenome assembly FWWL01 (sample SAMEA103939775, study PRJEB20133) | metagenome | reverse complement strand
AATAACAAAAAATCTCATGTCAGAGGAATTTAACTAATAAATCAGGAAAAAGTCAGCTTGTTTTTCAAATAACCAGCAGTGAGAAAACTGACTGGATAATTGACTGGATAAATTATAAAAACATTCTGGAATCACCCTGGCTGCTCCTAAAAAGTATGTCAAAATATAGAATGAGCAGTAAACCAGAAGTTTGAGCATAATGAAAAACCTGTCTCAACAACCTGTCTCAACTGCCTCAATTAGCTAGGAGGTTAAAACCATCAACGCTCATCTGGGGACATGGGAAGAGGAAATCTTTCTCAAAGGGTAATTTACGCGGTCAACCTAATAGAAAAGCATTACCCGATCGCCACCCATAGAGTTTTTTATTTCAAGCGAAAAAAGGAATAAATTAGCTATGCAAACCAAAGAAGTGAAAAGTGAAGCGGTCAAAGCCAAAAAAAGCTCATCGGATCATCCTAGCGGGGATAAACGCTTCAAAGTGCTAGACATGACGATGAAGCGGAACCAATACCGTCAAGATGCGTTGATTGAGGTATTGCATAAAGCGCAAGAAGCTTTTGGCTACCTAGAAGAAGATGTATTGCTCTATGTAGCCAGAGGCTTAAAACTACCCCTGAGTCGCGTATATGGTGTGGCGACCTTTTACCATCTCTTCACTCTAAAACCCAGTGGGGCGCATACTTGCGTCGTTTGCTTGGGTACCGCTTGTTATGTCAAAGGTGGGGGTGAAATTGTCAAAGAAATTGAGCAGAAATTCGGCATTCGCCCCGGCGAAACCAGTGCCGATGGTCAAATATCCGTGATGGCAGCCCGATGTATTGGGGCTTGCGGCATTGCCCCAGCGGTGGTTTTTGACGGCACAGTGGCAAGTAAACAAACTCCAGAAATGGTAGTCAACCGACTGGCGCAATACCAGAAAAGTGATCGAGAGAAAATCACCTCTTGAATTTTGCCGAGGAATTGAAACAGAGGAGTAAGTAATATGGATTTAACTGAACTGCGTGAAATAGCCGCCAAAGAACGGGCAAGACAAAAGAACATTCGGGTACATTGCTGTACATCGACGGGTTGCCAAGCGTCTAATTCCCTGGAACTGAAGAAAAATCTGGAAACTGCCGCCACCGAAGCGGGCTTAGATGCAACGGTAGAAGTGGTCGGGGTTGGTTGTATGGGCTTTTGCGGTCGCGGGCCATTAGTCCAAATTGACCCAGACGATATTTTATATGAAGAAGTGAAGCCAGAACAAGCCACCCTGATTATTGATGCCCTGAAAAGCAATACGGAAGCAGGTTTAATCAAAGGCGACCCGAATCACCCATTTTTTAGCCGTCAAGTTCGGATCGTCAGAGAGAATAGCGGCAAAATTGACCCAGAACGCATCGAAGAATATATTGCCGTGGGTGGTTATGAGTCTCTATATAAAGTGATCCATGACATGACGCCGGCGGAAGTAGTACAAGAAATCACTAAAAGTGGATTGCGCGGACGTGGAGGCGGGGGTTTTCCCACTGGTCTAAAATGGGCAACGGTGGCCAAGATGCCCGGGACTCAAAAATATGTCATCTGCAATGGAGACGAAGGCGACCCAGGTGCGTTTATGGATCGCAGTGTCTTAGAAAGTGACCCCCATTTAGTCATCGAAGGGATGGCGATCGCCGGTTATGCTGTGGGTGCCAACCATGGATTTACCTATGTGCGGGCGGAATATCCCCTGGCGATCAAACGCTTAGAAAAAGCCATCCAACAAGGCAAAAAATACGGTGTCCTCGGCAGTCAAATCTTTGGCTCATCGTTTGATTTCAAAATTGATATCCGCATGGGGGCAGGAGCCTTTGTTTGTGGGGAAGAAACTGCGCTGATCGCCTCCGTAGAAGGCGAACGGGGCACTCCTCGCCCTCGTCCTCCCTATCCTGCCCAGTCGGGACTGTGGGAATGTCCCACCCTGATTAACAACGTAGAAACCTTTGCCAATATTGCCCCGATTATCAATAAAGGGGCTGATTGGTATGCCAGCATTGGCACGGAAAAGAGCAAAGGCACGAAAATTTTCGCCCTCACAGGCAAAATCCGCAACAATGGCCTGATTGAGGTGCCAATGGGGATTACCCTGCGGGAAATTGTCGAAGAAATGGGCGGCGGCGTTCCCAATGGCAGCGTCAAAGCAGTGCAAACCGGCGGTCCTTCCGGTGGTTGTATTCCTGCTCATTTACTGGATACGCCAGTGGACTACGAGTCCCTGACCAAACTGGGGTCGATGATGGGTTCCGGTGGGATGGTGGTGATGGATCAAAACACCAATATGGTAGACGTGGCGCAGTTCTATATGGAGTTCTGCCGCGAAGAATCCTGTGGTAAATGTATCCCTTGCCGTGCGGGTACAGTGCAAATGCACGAAATGCTGACCAAAATCCTCCAAGGAAAAGCAACTTTGACCGATCTGGAAAAATTAGAAGCCCTCTGTCTGATGGTCAAAGAAACCAGCTTATGTGGACTGGGGATGAGCGCACCAAACCCAATCCTCAGTACCCTCCGCTATTTCCGGGACGAGTATTTAATGCTGCTCCAGGACAGTCCTAATGGAAAAGTGGCAGTAGCTTCTAGTTGTTAGTATTGGCTATTTGTGACAAACCAAGAACAAATAAAGGGAGAAACTAGGTCTTATGTCAGTTATCACTTTGACGATCGACGATGAGATGGTCAGCGCTCGGGAGGGAGAAACTGTCCTACAGGTAGCGCAAGAAGCAGGAATTCGGATTCCCACCTTGTGTCACTTGGAAGGTATCACCGATGTAGGCGCTTGTCGGGTCTGTTTAGTAGAAGTGGAAGGTATCCCCAAATTGTTGCCCGCTTGTACCACCCAAGCTACAGAAGGAATGGTGATCCATACAAATAGTCCGAAGCTGCAAGAATATCGGCGGATGACTTTGGAATTGCTGTTTGCAGAAGGCAACCATGTTTGTGCGGTTTGTGTGGCGAATGGCAATTGCGAATTGCAAAATTTAGCGGTAGAAGTGGGAATGGATCACAGCCGCTTTGAGTACCGCTTCCCCAAACGGGACGTGGATATGTCCCATCCTCTGTTTGGTATCGACCACAACCGCTGCATTATGTGTACGCGGTGCGTGCGGGTGTGCGATGAGATTGAAGGAGCCCATGTTTGGGATGTGGCAAATCGTGGCGGTAAGTCTCGTCTAATTACAGGATTGAATCAACCTTGGGGCGATGTGGCTGCCTGCACTTCCTGTGGTAAGTGCGTGGAGGCTTGCCCCACCGGGGCGATTTTCCGTAAGGGCGTTACGGTGGAAGAAATGACCCACGATCGCGACAAACTGGAATTTTTAGTCAACGCACGGGAGAATAAGCAATGGACAAGGTAACGGACAAGATCAGATTTGCTACGGTTTGGCTGGCTGGCTGTTCCGGCTGTCATATGTCTTTTTTAGACTTGGATGAATGGCTGTTTGAATTGGCCAAATATGTAGATGTGGTGTACAGTCCGGTGGGGTCTGATATCAAAGAATATCCCGAAAACGTTGATGTTTGTTTGGTGGAAGGCGCTGTTGCCAATGAAGATAATTTGGAACTACTCAAGTTAGTTCGAGAACGTACTAAGTTCCTGGTTTCTTTTGGGGATTGTGCGGTGACGGCAAATGTACCCGCGATGCGGAATATGTTGGGTTCCGCTGAACCTGTGTTGAAACGGGGTTATCTGGAATTGGGCGATATTACGCCACAGTTGCCCGATGAACCGGGGATTGTGCCAGAGTTACTTGACCGGGTGAGTCCGGTACATGAGGTGGTGCCGGTAGATTTGTATTTGCCCGGTTGTCCCCCGGATGCGGCTCGGATTAAAGCTGCGATCGCACCACTTCTGCACGGAGAAAAACCCGTGATGGCAGGACGAGAAATGATTAAGTTTGGTTAAAAATTTGGTTAGGGGTTATTGGTTATTTGTTATAATTATGCCAAAAAAATTGCCAAAAAAATGATGCCAAGAAAGCCAAGCACAAACCACCAATAACCCCTAAAAAATAACCAGTTAAAAACCACAATAATTCAGGCAAGTTATTCAGGCAAGTTATTATGGCGAAAACAGTAGTAATTGATCCGGTGACGCGGATTGAAGGTCACGCAAAAATATCGATTTTTCTAGATGATGCCGGTGAAGTCAATGATGTGCGGTTTCATGTGGTCGAATATCGCGGTTTTGAGAAGTTCTGCGAAGGTAGACCTTTTACGGAAATGGCGGGGATTACCGCTCGGATTTGCGGAATTTGTCCGGTAAGTCACTTGTTGGCAGCGGCAAAAACTGGGGATAAAATTCTGGCAGTGAAGGTGCCGATAGCGGCGGAAAAATTGCGGCGCATGATGAATTTGGCTCAGTTTACCCAGTCTCATGCTTTGTCGTTTTTCCACTTAAGTAGTCCTGATTTTTTGTTAGGATGGGATAGCGATCCGGCCACCCGAAATGTGTTTGGTTTGATGGCGGCAGACCCGGATTTAGCCAGGGCAGGGATTCGGTTGCGGCAGTTTGGCCAAACGATTATTGAGTTGCTGGGGGCGAAAAAGATTCACGCTGCTTGGGCGGTTCCCGGTGGGGTGCGATCGCCTCTGAATGACGAAAAATGCCAGTGGATTCGCGATCGCCTACCCGAATCTTTTGCTACGGTAGAAACCGCTTTGAGTATCTTCAAGCGTCTCCTAGATCAGATGACCACAGAAGTGGCAGAGTTTGGTAATTTCCCCTCCCTATTTATGGGATTAGTAGGCAAAAATGGCGAATGGGAACATTACGGCGGTCATCTGCGCTTTACCGATAGTCAAGGCAATATAGTAGCCGATAATTTGAGTGAAGATAATTATCGGGACTTTATCGGTGAGTCCGTGGAAAAATGGTCTTATCTGAAATTCCCCTATTACAAACCTTTGGGTTATCCTGATGGGATTTATCGGGTTGGACCTTTGGCGCGGGTGAATATTTGCTCTAATTTTGGCACTCCTAAAGCCGATCGCGAGTTACAAGAGTTCCGCGATCGGGCTGGTGGTGTGGCGACTTCTTCCTTCTTCTATCACTATGCCCGGTTACTAGAAATCGTCGCTTCGTTAGAAAAAATTGAACAGCTAGTTGACGATCCCGATGTACTCTCTAACCGAGTTCGCGCCACTGGTGGAGTGAATGAATTAAATGCAGTCGGAGTCAGCGAAGCCCCACGGGGTACTTTATTCCATCATTACCAAGTAGATGAAAATGGTTTGCTGCAAAAAGTTAACCTAATTGTTGCCACTGGCAATAATAACTTAGCGATGAATAAAACCGTAGCCCAAATTGCCAAGCATTATATTCATGGGAATGACATTCCTGAAGAAATGCTCAACCGGGTAGAAGCGGGGATTCGTTGCTACGATCCATGTTTGAGTTGTTCCACCCACGCCGCCGGACAAATGCCTCTGCATATTGAATTAGTTGGGGCAAATGGTCAAGTTTTGCATCAAGTTTTGCGCGATTAATTCGCTGAAAAGTTAACAAATAACGGTTGACAGTTGACATTTTATGGTTGACTTTCAACCGTTTTTTATTGTTAACTATTCTGCGTTTTTTTATGGGGTAAAATATTAATATTATTTACAAAAATTCATCCCACAGCCCCTAACATTCTTCTGGTGGGCTACTCTGAAGAGAGGAAAGAGAGGAGAGGAAAGAGAGGAGAGAAAAGAGAGGAGAGAAAAGAGAGGAGAGAAAAGAGAGGAGAGAAAAGAGAAGAGAGAATATCTTTCCTCTTTCCTCTTTCCTCTTTCCTCTTTCCTCTTTCCTCAGTTTGGATGCCCACCCTACAATATAAATACTTATTGTCGTATAAATTGTTGTAAATGGTATAAGAAATTATGCTCAGTATAGCCAATACAGCAAATTGGAAGAAAATCTGTAATTTATGAACTTTTTCCCCATTTTTTGACTTAAGTCAAACCATTAGCAATTTCCCGGCCTTAAAATAGTAAGCAAATAGTAAACAAAGATACTTTTCCAGAGGACTTACGATGTTTTGCGAACAATGCGAACAAACAGCCAGCGGACAAGGATGCCACCAATGGGGCGCTTGTGGCAAAAGTCCAGAAGTCAATGCGGTTCAAGACTTATTAATCTATCTCTTGCGTGGACTTGCTCCCGTGGCAATCCGAGCGAAGCAATTGAGTATTTCCACTCAGGAAATCGATCGCTTTACCTGTGAAGCTATCTTTGCCACCATGACCAATGTTAACTTCGATCAACATCGGTTTACGGATTATATTCGACGGGCGATCGCCTACCGGGAAAACCTCAAAACCCAAATTGAACAAGCCACAGGTGCCACGGAAAACTGGTCAGCAATTTCCTGTTTTGAGCCTGATTTTGCAGAAAGTTTATCCGCCCAAGGAGAAGATATCGCCCTAAAATTTATCAGCCAATCAGGTGCAAATGTCGATATTTTTTCTCTCAAATTAACGGTACTGTATGGCATTAAAGGCGTTGCTTCCTATGCGTTTCATGCTCAAGAAATGGGGCAGGAAGACGATCGCATTTATCAATTTTGCTATGAAGCCCTCGCCGCTTTAGAACGCCAAGACCTCAGCCTCGATGATTGGCTGAAACTGGCGCTAAAAGTTGGCGAAATTAATCTGCGGACGATGGAATTGCTTGATGCTGGACATACCAGCAGATTTGGTCATCCCGTCCCCACACCCGTTCCCCTGAATGCCAAAGTAGGCAAAGCAATTTTAGTTTCTGGTCACGATATTCTCCAACTGGAAGCGGTGCTCAAACAAACCATGAACAAGGGAATTAATGTTTACACTCATGGGGAATTATTGCCCGCCCACGGTTATCCCTACCTGAAACAAAACTACCCTCATTTTTATGGGCATTATGGCACCGCATGGCAGAATCAAACTAAAGATTTTGCTAAGTTCCCAGGGGCGATTATTATTACCACCAATTGTTTAATGCCGCCCCACGAAAGTTATCAGAATAAATTATTTAGCGTTGGGCCGGTTGGCTATCCCGGATTGAACTATATTCCTAATGGACCTGATGGACTGCCGGACTTTTCCCCCGCAATTAATAAAGCTTTAGAGTTACCTGGATTTACGGAAGCAACCGAACCTCGCCAGGTGACGACTGGTTTCGCCCGCAATGCGGTTTTGAGTGTGGCCGATCGCTTGATTGCTGCGGTGAAAGCGGGACAAATTCGCCACTTTTTCCTAGTTGGTGGCTGTGATGGGGCAAAACCCGATCGCAACTATTACACCGAACTGGTGGAAAAAGTCCCCAGTGATTGTGTGGTGCTCACCCTCGCTTGTGGCAAGTTCCGTTTCTTCGACCAAAATTTAGGCGATATTGGTGGCATTCCCCGCTTATTGGATGTGGGACAATGTAATGATGCTTATTCAGCGATTCAAATTGCGATCGCCTTAGCCAATGCGTTTAATGTGGGGGTGAATCAATTGCCCTTATCCATGATTTTGTCCTGGTATGAACAAAAAGCGATCGCGGTTTTGCTGACCTTACTTTATCTAGGCATTCAAGATATTCGCTTAGGCCCAACCTTGCCCGCATTTCTTACACCTAATGTGTTAAAATTGCTATCGGATACATATCATATTAAACCCATTACTACACCGGATGAAGATTTAGCCGCTTGTTTGGCTAAGGTTTAACAAATACCCGTAGGGGCAAAGCATTGTAGAAACCCCGGTTTCTTTGCCGGTTGGGAAAGGTTCTGAAAGGGCGATATATCCGCCCTACAATTCCCCTACAATTCTTGCTTGGTAAACCAGCGGTAAACCAAGCGACTGGCTAACCAACCCAGTAAAAGACTTAAAATAATCGTCAGAATTGCCCCGACCCATAAGCTACTCACAGAAATTTGCTGCGGTTGGTCTTTGTCTATACTTTGGGAAACTGTAGTAGTGATAGCAGGGTTAAGGATTTGCCCGATCGCGATCGCCACACAAGACCCGGTGAGTAATTGACCTAGTTTTTGTTGCTGCAAACTTTGTTGGGTTTGCAGTTTTTCATCATCAATACTCACTTGAGTTTGTACGCTTAACATCAGTTTATCATACAATTGCAAACCAGGGGATAAAAAGCCGATGGTAGTTTCTATCTGTTGCAGACAATACTCTGCTTCTGACTGAAAATCTCGAAAAAATTGAGGCATTGGCTGTTGACTATATTGCTCAATTTGTTTTAGGCATTCTCGATAGTTATGTAAATTCACCGCTATGGTTCTCTGTTGGTCAGAAAACCAGGATAATCCTTTATAATATTCTAGAGACTCTTGGGGTAGGCTTTTCAAAGATTCTTTATCCCACTTTTTCTGAGCGTAGTCCTTCGCTGAATTCTCGACTTTTTCATATTGTTGGCTGAGGATTTCTTTAAGGGCGAAGCTTTGAGAGCGGAAAAAGTTTATTTTATGATAGCTGAGGAGCATATCTTGCAGAATATTATAAAAGGTGTTGGCTTTCTTCTCGGCTTCTGGATCTTTGTAAAGAAAAACGGCAGCTAAATGAATTGATGTCAGCGAAAATTGAGTGAAATTTTTCACCGTTACGGGTTGCCAGTAAACACAGAAAGGACTGCCTAAAAACTCGTTTTTGAGCACTTGTTCTGGTTGAATTTCTTTTCCTTTTTCTGTGTTAAAATAAGTATTCAAACATTCCGCCGCAATTTCGGTAATATCTGCTTTTTGATAATCCGTTTCTGGGATAATTCCCGCTAAAATAGCCGTTTGTCCCAGTTCGATGGGTAAGTTGCTAATATGTTCGCTGAGTTCGGCAAAAGTTTTTAGCGATCGCTGACCTTCTGCTGATGGGATATAGTTGGTGAAGCGTAGCAAGTAAGTATCATTTAAACGGCGTACCGCAAGGCGACTATGACGAGTCCCAGTTTCTAAATATAAGCGATCGTCATTTGGTTTTTCGCCTTTGCATTCGTCTGGTACTTGGGTCAAGTCCAGTAAACTGCCCGATAGTAATAAATCTTTTTCCGGAGGAATTAAACGCACAAAATCCGCTGCTTTTTTCTTACTTTTGCTAGTAAGGTGAGATGCGATTCATGCAGATTTTTACTAAAAAAATCGCGACGTTCTTCTAGCTTTTCCGCAGGTTCATTTAGACCATTGCGGAGTACATAATGGTAATAAAAATGCAGGGTTGGTGAAGTAATTTTAATCTGGTTTTGAATCTGGCTAAGATTTTGGTTGTTGCTCATTTTCTTTTTCTGGGGGTTTCTGGTTCTTGTTAGCCCATTTTTGCAGAAAGTCACAAATATCTCGACCTTCGTTATATAACATTCGTTTTGCCTGGGGAGGGCCATCGGCTGCTTCGTCAGGGTCGCCGGTTTTTTTCACCACAGCCTGGATATCTTCGGAATTGATGCTCGAATAAGTTTTCAAATAAAACTTCTTCAAAACTTCATTGCCCGGTTGATAGCAATAGGAGCCAATATGCTTGACCATTGCCGAGGGATTCAAGCGACACTCTGGAGATATTCTGGTTAAAAAGTTAGCAATTTCTTGAAATCCTGTCTCGCCAATACTATTATTATAGAGTTCCGTAGGAGGATTTTTGAGCAGTTCTTGAAAAGCCCGTAAACTTAAAACCTGTCGCAAATTGATTTCATGGTTATTTTCAGTATTCATGGTTTAACATCCCGTTAAAATAAATGGAGCCCAATAATAAGGATTCTTAAAAGGAATATCCTCCCACAATTCGAGAGTGGCATCTAAAGCAATCCTATCTTCCCATTCTATTCTACTCAAATCCCACTCATTTGCCCGCTGTCTCAACTTATCCGCTGTGCAAGTCCGCAACCAGTTTTGGGCGTTTTGCAAAGCCACAGCTTTATCCTGAGTCTGTTCTAGCTGCCGATAAAATTCATCTAAGAGAAAAGTGGAACTGGTAGAAAGCAATTTAATCAGGGCTTTAATGGCTGTTGTATTGTCTCTGGCAATTTGACCTAAGCTGTTTAATGCTTTGTCTCGAATATCCTTATTTTTAGTGGTTTCCAAAATTCTGACTAACTCTGAAATCGCCTTTTCATTCCCCTTGGTGGCAATTTTACCCAAGTTGTATGCCGCTTGCCAGCAGGTTTCCTCATTGGTAGTGGTTTCCAGAAGTTTGACTAATGCGGAAATCGCCCTTTCATCCCCCTTGATGGCAATTTGACCCAAGCTGTATGCCGCTACCCTGCGGGTTCTCTCATTGGTAGAGGTTTCCAGAATTTCAATCAACTCATCAATACTCTTATCTTTCATCATATTTCAGACCGCTTTAGCGTGGTTTTCCGATTAATCTCATCAAGGGCGAAGTATGACCGGATACCACTATTCGCCTCTACTCGGTATTAAGCATAGATCGCCCCTCTGTACTTGGGATAAGCTGATTATAATCTGGGAAAAGGTTGTCAGCGCGGGGATTATCCTCGTGCAGAGGGGACGGGAAAGACCGTTGGGGGCGCCGGAATCACCGTGAAGAGTCATGGCGGGAAAACCTGCTGCCCAAGTTTGTGTTATATTTATCAGTAAAATTTGCGGATAAAGTGGATTCAGAGAGAAAATATGCCAGCAGAACAATATCCCTTTGCTCAAGAATTGATTACAGATGTTTCCGGTCAAATTCGTAAAGTCATCTTGGATTTCAGTGATTATAAGCGACTGCTAGAAGTTATTGAAGAAGAGGGATTTTATCGAGCCATGATGGAAGTAAAAAATGAAACTTCCTTGGACTTGGAAGCCGCCCTAGCTGAACTTGAGAAAGAATGAAAAATGAGTATAAGCCGAGCTTTTTAAAAGACTTGAAGGCTCTGAAAAGTACCCCCAGCTTTGAAACCATAAAAGCGTTAGCATTTACAGAAATCCCTAATTTGCTAAAATTTGAATAAATTGGTAATTTAAAAAAGCTAAAAGGGGATGAAAATGCTTATCGAATTCGCATCGGCGATTATCGCATAGGAATTTTCTTTGATGGCGAAACAGTTATCTTCGCTTGCGTGCTACATCGTAAAGATATCTATCGCTATTTTCCCTAGCTATCCCTAGCTATTCTCGCGAGAGACAAAGGTTGTATCGATAAATAAACCGACTTGATATTAGCTGGTTTTCGTTCCTAGGGTCTAGCCGAGAATTTTAGTCAATTTTAGTGAAGCAACTATGAAAGAATTATCGGACTATGAAAGCTGGTTTTATGAAGGGATGAAATTTCAGGATATCGGACAATATTCTCAAGCGGTGGATTGTTTCCAAAAAGCCATTGATTGTCAGCCTAATTTTATTCCCGCTTGGGTTTACAAAGGTATTGCCCTAGAACAATTGGGAGAATATGCAGCGGCCATAAACTGTTATGAAACAGCGATAAAAACTCATCCATAAGTGGCAGATTTATGGTATAATAAAGGCGCGACTTTGTGTAATTTACATCGGTATGAAGAGGCGCTAATTTGTTTTGATAAGGTGCTGGAAATAGACCCTTATCATGCTATTTGCCGGACGACTCGCGCCCTGACTTTGGCGACTATTCCCAATCCGATTAAACTGCCCAAGGGTAAGTATTCGCAGTCAGAAAGAAAGCCCCTGGAAGCTGAGGAAGCGATCGCCCTTGATTTATTAAGTAAGCAAAATCAATATGGCAGGGAAATATGCCAGGAAGAAGGGCAGCCAGAATAAAAATGCAGAGGGGCTTTCGGGGCCTTCGGGGCGGACGGAGATGAGGAGAAAAATTCTCCCCTGCACCCCCCGCACCAAAAGCACCCTACACGACTACGGCTGATACTTCTCATAAGCGGCGACAATGCGCTGCACCAAGGGATTCCGCACCACATCCGCTTGAGACAATTGGCAAAAAGCGACGCCTTCCACATTTTGTAAAATTTTCTGGGCTACCGCTAAACCCGACTCTTGATAACTGGGTAAATCCGTTTGGGTAATATCCCCAGTCACCACCATGCGCGAGCGAAAACCCAAACGAGTTAACACCATTTTCATCTGGGACGGGGTACTATTTTGGGCTTCATCCATAATCACAAACGCATTATTCAAAGTCCGACCGCGCATGTAGGCAATGGGGGCAACTTCAATCACCCCCCGTTCCATCAGGTTTTCAATTTTTTCGCGATCAATTAACTCATAAAGCGCATCATAAAGCGGACGCAAATAAGGATTAATTTTTTGCTGCAAATCTCCAGGCAAAAAGCCCAACTTTTCCCCCGCTTCTACCGCCGGTCGCGTCAGAATCAGGCGATCGTATTGATTAGATAAAAGCGCTTGTGCCGCCAAAACTACCGCTAGATAAGTTTTACCTGTACCCGCAGGCCCAATACAAAAAGTCAGGTCATGGTTGCGAATGGCTTGGATATATTGCCGTTGTCGGAAAGTTTTCGCCCGAATATCATCTCCGCGGCGAGTTTTGGCCAAAACATCCCGTTGTAAATCTTGCAAATCTGCTTGACGGTTGGTGTCCAGGGCATGACAAGCAGTGAGAATATCCACCCCGGTAATCAATTTCCCCGCTTGCCAAATCTCTTCGAGAGATGCCACTAAGCGACGACAGCGTTCTACTTGGGCTGCTGTCCCCGCGATCGCCAACTCTTGTCCGTGCAAATCGACCATTGCACCGGTTTGCTTGGACAAAGTTTTCAGATTTTCTTGTTGACTACCACTAAGGGCGATCGCACTCTCCACCGAAGGCAACGAAATCGTGATTCTTTCTGACATGGGATTACCAAAGAAACCGGGTTTCCTCACATTATCTCTGCTAGACAATCAAAGTTATCGCAGAAACCGGGTTTCCGCAACCGGCACTCTGCAACCCGTACATGGGCTACGCATCGCAAAAAGACGCCGGCTGAGTCGGCTGGGACTCTTCACAGGCGTCGATTTAATGGATGGGATTAATCGGGATGGAAACGGAAAAATCAGCAATCTAGAATCAAGCGTAAAGAGTAAAGATGAAAGAGTATGGTTATTATGGTTATTTTTATTCTTGATCCTTTCTGCTCTTTTCTCTCTCCGATTAACCTCTCATTTGCCTCTTGGAGCAGGTTTCGGCGGCTTGGCGCGGGGGGTTGAGGACGGGGATTTCCGGCGCTTTGATCGCTCATCCGATGAATGCTCAAATGCGCGATCAGATTCGCGATCGCGATCGCGATCACTGCCTCCACTGCCATAGATATCTAAATAAACAGACTCGCCCACCATTTCAGCCGCTGCCGCCAACACAGTGCGAATGGCCTGAATATTTCGGCCACCGCGACCAAAAACGCGCCCTTTCTGCGGGTCTTCAAAAGACATCCGAATCCAGACCTTTGGTTTACTGGTAGACTTTTCGCAATCCACGCGCAAAGACTCTGCCGACTCTAATAAAGGCTCCAATAAAAACCTTACCAAGCCTACATAATCAGGAGCAGCCTGATCTTGCCTTGCTTGAGTCACCACTTCCACTGGGTCTTTAGGCTTGGTTACTGGAACCGGCTTTGACTTGTTCAAAGACATTCGCTTTTTCTAGAATGCGACGCACTGTGTCGGTAGGTTGAGCACCTTGTTGGAGTCGTCTGACAAGTCCGGGAACATCTAAAACAGTCTCATCGGTTCTGGGATTATAAAATCCCAATTCTTCCAGAGGACGACCATCGCGGCGACTGGTACTTTGTGCGGCCACGATCCGATAGCTGGCTTCCCGTTTTTTTCCGTATCTCTTTAATCGCAGTTTGATCATCTTGCTAAGAGTATATTCCTCCTGAATAATTTTAAGCGATTTGTTCTTGATGTAGCAGTTCTTCTGGACTATTCTTCGCTGAAAGCTAAAATTTTCGGTAATACATCGCAAGCTTTTAATAGATTACACTCTGGGAAGACCCCGCTCGTCAAGAACAAAGCACAATCGACTATTATAGCGTACCAAAGCCCTTTTTTGGCTTCTTTTTCTTTTTCTTCTGATTGCCACCGCCCGGATAGCCACGCCAGCCGGATGATGGCGCCCCAGGCCTGCCCATCATACCGGGCATACCGGGCATACCGGGCATACCCATACCGCCAAATTGCCCCTGACCCATTTGCTGCATCATCGCCCGCATCCTAGTAAAATCTGTCACCAGCTTGCTGACATCTTTTTCCTGATAACCGGATCCTTTGGCAATGCGCCGTCTCCGAGAAGGAGAAGAAGCCAATAAATCGGGATTTCGGCGTTCTTCCTGGGTCATGGAATTAATCATCGCCTCACAGCGCTTTAACTGAATTTCTCCCTTTTCCAACTGATCGTCCGTCAGCTTATTCATCCCCGGAATCAGTTTCAGCACCCCGGTCAGAGAACCCATATTTTTCATCAACCGCATCTGCTTGAGAAAGTCAGTGAAGTCAAACTGAGCGGCGAGAATTTTTTTCTGCATCTTCTCCACATCAGCCAGATCCACTTCTTCGGCGGCTTTTTCCACCAAAGTCAGCACGTCTCCCATGCCCAGAATGCGAGAAGCCATCCGGTCTGGATAAAACGGTTGCAGGGCTTCGACTTTTTCCCCAACCCCAATAAACTTAATCGGCGCCCCAGAAATCCGCCGTACCGACAACGCCGCACCACCTCGGCTATCCCCATCCATTTTGGTCAGGATAGCGCCGGTAATGCCAATTTGATCGTGAAATGTCCGAGTCAGGTTTGCTGCCTCCTGCCCGGTCATGGCGTCTACCACCAGCAGGGTTTCATGGGGTTGAACGGTTTGTTTAATCCGCAACAACTCAGCCATCATCTCCTCGTCAATTTGGAGACGACCGGCAGTATCAATAATCACCGTATCTACGCCAATTTCCTTGGCATGAGCAATCCCTTGACGGGCAATTTCCACGGGATCCGCATCACTACCGAGTTGAAAAACGGGAATATTAATCTGTTTACCCAGGGCGATTAGCTGGTCAATAGCTGCCGGTCGGTAGATATCCGCAGCCACCATTAAGGTGCTGCGCTTTTGCTTGCGTAAAAGTAAAGCAAGTTTGGCGGTGGCAGTGGTTTTCCCCGTTCCCTGTAACCCAGCCATCAGGACAATGGTGGGAGGGCTGTCTGCCTGGGCTAGGGGGACGTTGCTTTCCCCCATGACTCGGACGAGCTCATCATAGACAATTTTGATGAACTGCTGATCCGGTCGAACCCCGGCAATAACTTCCGCACCTTGGGCTTTGGTTTCTACCTCAGCGATAAAGTTTTTGACAACCTGGAGGTTGACATCCGCTTCTAAAAGAGCTCGTCTGACCTCTTTTAAAGCTTCTTGAATATTTGACTGGGAGATTTTATCTTGACCCCGCAGTTTCTTCCATGCCCCTTCTAGGCGTTCAGCAAGTGCGTCAAACATGAATTTAGAGTTTTTTAGAGAATTATTTCGCTACTATATCAATCAGCATAGTATTTAGCGGGCGTAGCTTAAGACCACGTTGCCTGGTTCTACCTTACCAGAGGAAAGAGAAAAGAGGAAAGAGAAAAGAGGAAAGAGAAAAGAGGAAAGAAAGCATTGCCATCCCTGTGGTTGTCATAGGGGCGCGGCGTCTAAGCGCCTCTACCCTGTCAGTGGGTCATGCCTAATTTATCAGCGCTAACTTTATCAGCGCTAGTTTATTTTTGTGATTTTTGTGATATTGGGGGCAATATGGAACATTGGGCTGATTCCCGTAAGGGATCCGCTTCGCGGAATTGCCCCCAAGGACTGCCTGAGTTGAGATGAGAATTGAAATTAGCGGTTTGGGCGATTAATTTCACGGACGGAGATCAAACTCCACGAAAACTTTACAAACAGCGATACAAAGGCGATATTGCCTCCGCAACGCGATCGCAATATTAGGCAAGAGTGCTTTCATAAGTATCTCGCTCCCCCCAACCCCCCTTCCCAAGGGGGGCTTTTTGCCTTGGGAAAGCCCGAATTGTCTATTGCCTCCCCAACGCGATCGCCCTTGGCTAGGGTCAAACCTTGGTACAATGTGAGGAAATGAGGTTTGCGCCGGATTTTGTGGCGCTTGCTGAAATAAATCACAGAAACAATCACAGAAACAAATCACAAGAAAAAGTTAATTATGGGAATTGAAAAAAGATTATCCAGAGCTATTTTTGCCCCGAATGAAATTGTGGAATTAAGACAAACTTGTTTTACTTCAACCCAAATGTTTGCCCCTGGAACTTATCCGGTGGAACAGTTACCAGATATTGCCTTTGAAATGGGCTTAGTAGAACCCTTGCGCCCGAGTCAAAATAAAGCCGCCAAAGAAGAACAATTATAACATGAGTTTCTCAGGGCGCGAGCGCCGTCAAAATATTGAGCCAATTGAGCCAAAAATTGTCTAAGTCTAATCTATGACTCCAGAAAACCCATACAGTTGGATAGAAAAATCTCTCTCGGCAATTCACCGGGCTAACTGGTATCGCTTGCCCCAAACTATAGAAAGTTTGCCAGGGCCATTGGTACAAGTAGAAGGCAGAAAACTGGTGAATTTTGCCAGTAATGATTATCTCGGTTTAGCGGGGGACGCTCGCCTAATTCAAGCCGCAATTAAAGCCATTCAAACTTATGGGACTGGGGCTACGGGGTCGCGCTTAATTACCGGAAATCGACCCCTACATCAGCAGTTAGAAGAAGCGATCGCCCAATGGAAAAAAACCGAGGCGGCGATCGTATTTTCTTCTGGTTATTTGGCAAATATTGGGGCGATCGCGGCTTTAGTTGGGCAACGAGATTTAATCCTCGGCGATCGATATAATCACTCTTGTTTAAAAAATGGTGCCATTCTCAGCGGCGCCACATTCAAAGAATATTCCCATAACCAAATAGAAGAGTTAAAAACCCTCTTAAAACAACATCGTCATCAACATCGCCGCTGCCTGATTCTTTCTGATACCGTCTTTAGCATGGATGGTGACATTTGTCAACTACCAGAATTGTTAAATTTGGCCGCCGAATTTGACTGTATGGTGTTAGTAGATGAAGCCCACGGTACGGGAGTTTTAGGCGAAACTGGGTCGGGGGCAGTAGAACACTTTGGCTGCACGGGCAAACCTTTAATTCAAATGGGGACTTTAAGCAAAGCTTTGGGCAGTTTGGGCGGTTATATTGCCGGAAGTGCCAGTTTAATCGACTTTTTGCGGAACCGCGCCCCCAGTTGGATTTATACTACCGGGTTATCCCCAGGGGATACCGCTGCCGCTTTGGAGGCGATCGCCATTATTCGCGCTGAACCGGAAAGACGGCAAAAACTTTGGCAAAATATCGCCTATCTGCAACAAGAATTTGCCACCAAACTGCCATCTTGCTGGAAAATCCTGCCCTCTCAGTCGCCAATTTTTGCCCTGCAAATGCCTGATGCGGCGGCAGTTTTAGCCGCCGGACGCGAACTAAAAGCGGCGGGAATTTGGGCGGCGGCGGTGCGTCCCCCCACGGTGCCAACTAGCCGAATTCGCATTACCGTCATGGCTACTCACGAGTTAGAACATTGCCAATTTTTAGTCAATGTTTTATCCCAGTTTGGGCGTTGATCGGAAACCGGCTGGCTTCAGTTATCCTTCGGTTACATGGCAAAAATTCTCATAGAAATCCGGTCTATTTTTTCCCATAAAGGTCTTTTTTGCGCCGAAACCTATCTAATTCATTTAAAATTGACAACGATCATTGCTTAAATATGAATGTGATACTGCCTAACCTATCCTGTTTGCGATTTCGCCTTGGCCAGCGCGAAAGCAAATCGCTCATTTCTAAGATTGTACTCTTAATGCTTCTGACCTCTTGTGCGAATAGTCCGGTAGGCGAATCACTCCAGCGTTCATTAGAAGCAGATCCCCAACTGAAAAAAAACCACTCCTCTCTGAGCCAACCAACCACTCCCACTGCGGCGCCAACCGTGGCATTACCCCAGGATTTCCCCTTTCAGATTCCTTTATATCCAGGGGCAAAACTTTTGGCAGTGGAATTGACAGTGGAAACCGAACAACTTCAAGCGGCTACGGAAACCCCATCAGTCCCCACACCGCCAAAAACCGGGCAGATCGTCTCTACCCGTTGGCAGACTGATGATAGTCCCGCACAGGTGAGGACTTTTTGGCAATCGGAGTTGCAAAAAAATAATTGGCAGTTGGGTGGGGCATCCACCGCTAGTCAACCGGCTATTCAGGGAAATCAGGCAGATAAGATTATCGCTCGTCAAGAGAATCTAGAAGTCACTTTTTCCATAGTTCAAAAGCCCGATGCCGCAGCATCTAATCCCCAAAGTCCCACTCCTGTACCGACACAATATCTGATTTCTTACCATCGTCTTGACTCGGATGGAGTGGCAACTACCCCAGAAACCACCCCTGGGACGATCGCATCCACTGCACCACCAACCGCAGAAACTACAGAAACCTCGATTCCCAGCGATCTTGACCAAGCCCCCGAACCGTTACGCTTATATATCCGGGACTTGAGTAAACTAGGGGTGTTGCAAATGCCCGTCAGTAAAGAAATCAATCGGCAGAATGTTTTGGTTTTAGAACCGAATAGAGTTATTACTCGTCGTCAATACGCCCGATGGCTGATGTTGGCGAATAATAAAATTTATGCCAACCAACCGAGTAAACAAATTCGTTTAGCCACTACTAATGCTCAACCAGCTTTTCCAGATGTGCCCACCAGTGACCCGGACTTTCCGGTGATTCAAGGGTTAGCGGAAGCGGGAATTATTCCCAGTTCTTTGGCTGGGGAAACCACCACGGTGACTTTTAGCCCCGACCAACCCCTGACTAGGCAAGATTTGATTCTGTGGAAAGTTCCTCTGGATATTCGGCGATCGCTTCCCACCGCTTCCGTAGATGCCGTTAAGGAAACTTGGGGTTTTCAAGACACCAGTAAAATCGATTCGAGGGCGCTGCGGGCAGTTTTGGCCGATTATCAAAATGGGGATTTGGCCAATATTCGCCGCGCTTTTGGCTATACCACCTTGTTTCAGCCCCAAAAGACGGTGACTCGCGCTGAAGCGGCGGCAGTGCTCTGGCATTTCGGCATTTCTGGAGAAGGGCGATCGGCTGCGGATGCCCTAGCCTTGTCCGCTACTCAGCCCACTCAGCCCACTCAGCCCACTCAGCCCACTCAGCCCACTCAGTCCAGCCCATAAAGCGGCCAGTTGAGCTGCACTTGCTGCACTTTGAGAAACCATCAGACTGAGACGAACCACAGGAATTGACTTTTTTGATATATTATCGTCAAAAGTTATAATGCTCAAAAACTTCTGGAGGTTTCTGATTATTAAAATACTCTTTGATAAGTATTCTTTGAGATATGATGGGACTATTGCGTTTGTTTTAGAGAGAATGGTGCAACCAATGATGACTTCCCGCGATTTTGAGGAAAACTAAACTAGGAAATTGACAACGGCTTTGTCCTGGGAAATGATTTTGCCTTAGTAGGATCGTCCCGATTGTGTAAATCAGCCTGTAGGGGCGAAGCATTTGCGGATTTATCTCTAAACCTAAGTGGAAAAGTTTATGCGCGAATGCTTCGCCCAGAAACTGAACTACCTGCAAAATCAACCGATAAAATCAACCGACAAAGCTTGGACAATATATCCTAGTTTAGTAATTGATTACAAGTGTTGTTTCACAGAGAGCATATATGCGAGTTTTACTGGTTTATCCTCGATTTCCGAAGAGTTTCTGGTCATTTGAAAAGAGTCTAGAGCTAGTTGGTCGTAAAGCCTTACTACCTCCTCTGGGTTTGATTACGGTCGCCGCCATTCTTCCTGATGAATGGGAATATAAATTAGTGGATCGCAATATTCAGGAAACCAAGCCAGAAGATTGGGACTGGGCAGAACTGGTGATTCTGTCTGGAATGATTGTCCAAAAAGAGGATTTATTAGACCAAATTCGGGAAGCCAAACGCCGAGGTAAACCTGTGGCTGTGGGCGGGCCTTATGCCACGGCATTACCCCACGAACCAGAAGAAGCTGGGGCAGATTATTTAATTTTGGATGAAGGGGAAATTACCCTGCCCATGTTTGTGGCAGCCCTAGAACGCGGCGAAACTCGTGGGATTTTCCGGGCTAATGGGGAAAAACCCGATGTCACCTCTACCCCAATTCCTCGGTTTGAATTGGTGGATAAAAATGCTTATGATTCAATGGCGATTCAGTTTTCTCGCGGCTGCCCATTCCAATGCGAATTTTGCGATATTATTGTGCTTTATGGACGCAAACCCCGGACGAAAACTCCCGCTCAATTGTTGGCAGAATTAGACCGCCTTTATGAGTTGGGCTTTGACCAAAGTATTTTTTTGGTTGATGATAATTTTATTGGCAATAAACGCAATGTTAAATTATTGCTGAAAGAGTTAAAAAAATGGCAAGAAGCACATAATTATCATTTTAAGTTCCATACAGAGGCTTCGGTGGATTTGGCCAAAGATCCAGAGTTGATGGAAATGATGGTTGAGTGCAATTTTATTGCGGTATTTTTAGGGATTGAAACCCCCGATGAAGCGAGTTTAACTCTAACCAAGAAGTTCCAAAATACTCGCGATTCTCTGAGCGATTCGGTGGAGAAGATTATTCGCGCTGGGTTGCGAGTGATGGCTGGGTTTATTATTGGTTTCGATGGGGAAAAACCAGGGGCAGGCGATCGCGTAGCCCGGTTTGTCCAGCAAACTTCCATCCCTATTGCTATGTTTAGTATGTTGCAAGCGCTGCCAGATACAGCCCTGTGGCATCGTCTGACGAAGGAAGGGCGTATTCTCAACCAACAAGCGGCTGGCAACCAGACAACTTTGATGAACTTTGTCCCGACTCGACCGATTGAAGATATTGCTCGCGAATATATTGACGCCTTTTGGAAAATTTACGAGCCAATGCAATTTTTAGAACGCACTTATCGTCATTTTCTGATGTTAGGCGCACCGAGAAATCGGGTGCAACGGCGGAAGTTAGTTAGTTGGACGACGATTCGCGCTTTATTGATTCTGTTTTGGCGTCAAGGAGTGGTGCGGGAAACTCGCAGCAAGTTTTGGATTTATCTGTATAACATTTTTAAGCAGAATCCTCGGGTTTGGGATCATTATTTGACGGTTTGCGCTCACTTTGAACATTTTTATGATTATCGTAACTTGGTGCGTCAGCAAATCGAAAGCCAGTTAGCCGAATATTTGGCGGCAAAAGCGGCTACGGAGCGAACAATGGCTGAAGCCGAAGCCATGAAACCGGAAATTGAGTCCGCCGCGGCTTAATCCCATTTGCGATGAATTCGCCATAGTAGCATAGTAAGGTGGGCAAAATATTGCCCACCTTAACTGTTGCGATTTTCCCCTGTGAAGATGAAAGTTCAGTCAAGAACGATGCCCCGCAGTAGATCGATCGCCAGAAGATCCAGAAGATTTTGCCGATTTTGCCTGGTTCTCTTTGCGGCTGTGCTAATTTTTGGCGTCAGTTTTATTCCCCTGCGAATAGCGATCGCCTCCTGGCAAGTACCGGAACCCCAGGCAATTTTAGTCCTGAATGGCCATCCTAACCGGATTAAATTTGCCGCTGAGTTGTGGCAGTCTCACCAGAGTTTGGATATCTGGGTCTCTGCGGGTTCGGAGGGGGAAAAGCGCTTATATAGCGGGATTTTTGCCGCCGCAGGTATTCCCCCAGAGCAAATTCACTACGATCCTTGTGCTATGGATACGGTGACTAATTTTACTTGCACTGTAGATGATTTTATCCGGGCCCAGCGGCGGCATCTCTATTTGATTACGTCGGATTATCATATCGACCGTTCACGCGCGATCGCCACTTTTGTCCTGGGGAGTCAGGGCATCATTGTCACTCCCATATCTGTGCCTTCGGGAAATTTTCCCCGCGAATCAAGATGGCGCATTGTGAGAGACTCCGTTCGTTCGATTGTCTGGATTTTTACCGGACGCACTGGCGCCAGCCTTAACCCCAACCTAGAAACCGAGGTGCCCAATTCGGCGTTAGATGAGAGTCAGCGATCGCGCTTACGGGAGCGGTTGTGCCGGATGATTCCGGGGTTCTGTCAGGGGCATAAACGATAAAATCTAGGCAAGACAAGGGTTTTAGCCGTTGAAAAAACCCGCCAACCCAGGGGCGATTTTGCCCCAAAAAAATTTTTTTAATTTTTTTTGGTTTAGGGGTTGACATGTCGAAAAAGATAGGTTACGGTATTAAAGGTGCGAGGGACAAGCAAAAACAAAGCGAAAACCACGAAGTGCAAATAACGCTAAGAAAAAGCAAGTCTCAAGCCCAAACAAAAACCTAGCCCCCATCGTCTAGAGGCCTAGGACACCTCCCTTTCACGGAGGCGACGGGGATTCGAATTCCCCTGGGGGTATTCCCAAAGGAAAAGCACCTCAAGAGAGAGTCACGAACAGCAAGTGATTCTCTTTTTTGTTGTTTGTTGGTGGTTGTTTGTTGTTTGTTGTTTGTCACCATTAACCATATAATCCCCACTCATCAACAACCAACCAGTAACCATCAACCATCAACCAATAACAAACAACCATTAACCATCAACCATCAACAACCAACAACCAACCATGAACCATCAACAAAATCCATCAACACCCCAGGGCAACCTGTTAAGTGTGGCGCCGATGATGGATTATACCGATCGCCATTTTCGCTATTTTATGCGGCAGATTACCCGTCGGACGCTGTTATATACGGAGATGGTGACGACCGCAGCGATTATTCACGGCGATCGCGCCCGACTGTTGGGTTTTTCTCCAGAGGAAAAGCCCGTATCCCTGCAATTGGGGGGGGACGACCCGCAGGAGTTGGCGGAATGCGTTCGTATTGGGACGGATTTTGGCTATGACGAGATTAATTTAAATGTCGGTTGTCCCAGCAGTCGGGTGCAAAATGGCAATTTTGGGGCTTGTTTGATGGCCCAACCAGACCGAGTTGCCCGGGCAGTGGAGGCTATGCAGCAAGCGACCCATTTGCCGATTACGGTAAAACATCGGATTGGCATTGATGATCGCGATCGCTATGAGGATATGGCGAATTTTGTCCGGGTTGTTTCTGGGGCAGGGTGTCAGCGGTTTATCGTTCATGCCCGCAAAGCCTGGTTACAAGGGTTAAGCCCCAAGGAAAATCGCGATATTCCGCCGTTGCGTTACGGTGATGTGTATCGTTTAAAGCAAGAGTTTCCCCATTTGTTTGTGGAAATTAACGGCGGTGTGACTACTTTAGCCGAGGTTAAAGCACATTTGCAGTTAGTGGATGGGGTGATGATTGGTCGGGCAGCTTATGATCGCCCTTATTTGTTTGCGGAATGCGATCGGGAGATTTATGGGGAAGATACTACGCCCCTGACGCGGCATCAGGTGGTTGAGGCGATGCTGCCTTATATTGAGTATTGGCTGAGTCAAGGGTTGAGTTTGAATAAAATTAGCCGACATTTGTTGTCATTGTTTAATGGACAGCCGGGGAGTCGTGTTTGGAAACGATATCTGAGTGAAAATGCTCATGTTCCTGGGGCGGGAATTGAGGTGATTTTGGCAGCTTTGGCCCAGGTTCCTCCCCCAGAAATGGCTGATTTAGCGGTATCAAACATTTGACATTTGACAACAGTCTGAATTTGCTAGGTTATGGGGATGGCTGTTGATCGGTTTTGCGGTTGGTTATGGGCGGGGTATAATAGAATTGACCCGCAATCTGCATCAGGGGATATTTGCTCAGGAGATATTTGCGCGGAGGGGTGGGTGTAAAAACAGGGCAGGGCATTTTTTCCCCTGAACTGTTTATGGGGTCGAGGTTTGAGAGGTTTTGAGTCTCGAACCGATCCGCGCAAATCCTGAAATCCTTTGTGAGTCAGGGTTTTGCTTGATTCAGGTTTGAGGTATGTTGACAAATTTGGGGGGTTGTATGGTATGATGAAGTCGATTCGCGCAAATGAACCTGGAAAACTAAATAAATCAAGGGTTCGGAGCCCCGGCGGTTGCAACGACATTGAATCCCTATCAGGGATTGAAACGGGAAGACGTTCGAGCAAAATATCTGCCTGAATTGTTGCAACGACATTGAATCCCTATCAGGGATTGAAACAACGGAAAAAATGGATACGAAGGGGTTGCTCAATGGTTGCAACGACATTGAATCCCTATCAGGGATTGAAACTTTTCTCCCATTCTTCTTTTGTAATTTCCCGAGTAGGTTGCAACGACATTGAATCCCTATCAGGGATTGAAACTCAACCCTAAACCTCTTTGGTAGATATAATTTGGTTGTTGCAACGACATTGAATCCCTATCAGGGATTGAAACTGGAAAAAACAGAAAAACGATCTGAATATCTGGTTCGGTTGCAACGACATTGAATCCCTATCAGGGATTGAAACTTGATTGTTCAATATTGTTTTTTGAAAGTGAAAGTGAGGTTGCAACGACATTGAATCCCTATCAGGGATTGAAACATGAAGTAAAATCAGACCATGACGAAGTAAAATCAGACCGTTGCAACGACATTGAATCCCTATCAGGGATTGAAACTATTAAAGTTTTCAAAACTTATTATCCAATTTATAAGGTTGCAACGACATTGAATCCCTATCAGGGATTGAAACTTTTCAATCTGCTCATCCAGCTGTTTTTGCAGTTCGAGTCGGTTGCAACGACATTGAATCCCTATCAGGGATTGAAACGGATTTGTATTTGTAGATCCAAGGCATGTAAAAACAATGTTGCAACGACATTGAATCCCTATCAGGGATTGAAACGGATTTGTATTTGTAGATCCAAGGCATGTAAAAACAATGTTGCAACGACATTGAATCCCTATCAGGGATTGAAACTCCAGAATTTTATTTGTCACTCAAGATCCTCGAAAGTTGCAACGACATTGAATCCCTATCAGGGATTGAAACACCCCAGCCTCCTTGACGGAAATCTCATGCAGCCGTTGGTTGCAACGACATTGAATCCCTATCAGGGATTGAAACAGTTTTCGACAACTAGCATGGCTTTTTGGATCAATCAAGTTGCAACGACATTGAATCCCTATCAGGGATTGAAACACTCTAGATCACGACTGGGAAAACAATAATAAAGGTTGCAACGACATTGAATCCCTATCAGGGATTGAAACTTCTGGGAGTTAACGTAAACCGCTGTTAGCTGCGCGAGTTGCAACGACATTGAATCCCTATCAGGGATTGAAACCTTTGTTTAGTTGTTTTTCGCTTGCGTCCGGCGGGGCAGGTTGCAACGACATTGAATCCCTATCAGGGATTGAAACTGGATTGATGGGGGGTTCCTTCAAATTTTGCCTTTTTGTTGCAACGACATTGAATCCCTATCAGGGATTGAAACTACCGTCGGTGTCTACAAAAGTGATTCGACCTGCCGTTGCAACGACATTGAATCCCTATCAGGGATTGAAACAAAATTGCTGACACAGAAAATGCCGCAATTAAGCAAGTTGCAACGACATTGAATCCCTATCAGGGATTGAAACTTCATTAATGGTAATTCCTCTGTGCCTCGAATCGATGTTGCAACGACATTGAATCCCTATCAGGGATTGAAACACGTTAGATCACGATTGGGAAAATAACAATAAAGCGGTTGCAACGACATTGAATCCCTATCAGGGATTGAAACGTTTACAATAACGGCGGTGGAGTTGTTTCAAATGCAGCAGTTGCAACGACATTGAATCCCTATCAGGGATTGAAACGTGTGTGTTAATTAGACGACATTGAAGTTCAAGGATAAGTTGCAACGACATTGAATCCCTATCAGGGATTGAAACGATCAACTCCCATTGTTTGATACTTCTTTCTAGTGTTGCAACGACATTGAATCCCTATCAGGGATTGAAACCCTCAGACAAGAAAAAGATTATTTTTGCGGGCAAGTTGCAACGACATTGAATCCCTATCAGGGATTGAAACCCTCAGACAAGAAAAAGATTATTTTTGCGGGCAAGTTGCAACGACATTGAATCCCTATCAGGGATTGAAACTGGATCCGTTGCTGCCGGTGCCACAACGATCCCAATGTTGCAACGACATTGAATCCCTATCAGGGATTGAAACGGGGTAGGCTTTGAGGATGGACAATCATCGCTTTGTTGCAACGACATTGAATCCCTATCAGGGATTGAAACCCTTTCAGTAAATACCATGCTGAAGAAAATGAAAGAGTTGCAACGACATTGAATCCCTATCAGGGATTGAAACAGCTTCTCGACAAAAGTTTACTCAGTCCTGATGATTGTTGCAACGACATTGAATCCCTATCAGGGATTGAAACGCCGGTACATTAGTAGCAATGAATGGATTAGTACAGAGAGTTGCAACGACATTGAATCCCTATCAGGGATTGAAACCACGCCCGCCGCACGGCACAAAACTCGATCCCAAAAAGTTGCAACGACATTGAATCCCTATCAGGGATTGAAACTTTTTAATTCACTCTTCTACTGGTGAACCACCGTAGGCGTTGCAACGACATTGAATCCCTATCAGGGATTGAAACGATTTGTTAACTGGGGAAATGTCCCCAATTATTGTGTTGCAACGACATTGAATCCCTATCAGGGATTGAAACCCTAAGTAAAGATTCCCATCGTTGTCGCCAGAAGTTGCAACGACATTGAATCCCTATCAGGGATTGAAACCGGGAGATTAAGTGATTTACGAACTCACGGCCCGTTGCAACGACATTGAATCCCTATCAGGGATTGAAACTAGGATGTCTTTAGAGCAAGGGTTTCAGAGATTTTATAGTTGCAACGACATTAAATCCCTATCAGGGATTGAAACACCTGGAGGCGAATGTATTATTCAATTAGGAAATTTGTGTTGCAACGACATTAAATCCCTATCAGGGATTGAAACTTAATCTGGTCCAACAGCGATGTACCTATTGACTACGGTTGCAACGACATTAAATCCCTATCAGGGATTGAAACAAACTATATCCTTGCTCTTCTAATTGGCCAGGATTAGGTTGCAACGACATTAAATCCCTATCAGGGATTGAAACTCCATCAATCCGCAAATTGCCATTCTTTCTAATAATTGGTTGCAACGACATTAAATCCCTATCAGGGATTGAAACTCCTGGACACCACGGCGTGTAATCTTTTGTGAGAGATTTTTCTAAGTTGCAACGACATTAAATCCCTATCAGGGATTGAAACCTTTTGAGGGAACAAATCCCGTAGCTTTGCCCCTAGGTTGCAACGACATTAAATCCCTATCAGGGATTGAAACTTATGCGGTTTTTGAAGAGGGACAGGCACCGAAAGTTGCAACGACATTAAATCCCTATCAGGGATTGAAACGCCGTACCGTATCTGATCTGACCTGGAACGAATTAGTTGCAACGACATTAAATCCCTATCAGGGATTGAAACCGCTGCCATTTACGGCAGGGAGGGTGTCGGGTGGTCGTTGCAACGACATTAAATCCCTATCAGGGATTGAAACATTTCGATATCCTTTTGATTTCTTGTAGGAAATTTGTTGCAACGACATTAAATCCCTATCAGGGATTGAAACGAGCGCTTGGATTTTGCCCGCGTCCACATCCGAGTTGCAACGACATTAAATCCCTATCAGGGATTGAAATTCAATCGCGCTTACCGCTGGGTTTGCTCTGCGATGTTGCAACTACATAGAATCCCTATTAGGGATTGAAATTTTTTTATGTAAGTTTCAGCGTTTTCACCTTGATGTTGCAACTACATAGAATCCCTATTAGGGATTGAAATTTTCTTTTTTGGAAGTCGGTAGGGAATTGCATCATCTGGTTGCAACTACATAGAATCCCTATTAGGGATTGAAATACTTCTAGCCCGGAAGCTTATGCCGATCACTGGATGTTGCAACTACATAGAATCCCTATTAGGGATTGAAATTCCATTTACTTCCCCCTTCAGAATCCAGGCCAGGGTGTGTTGCAACTACATAGAATCCCTATTAGGGATTGAAATATTCCTAGATTATTTCTTGCAATGGCTGCGGTACTTGGTTGCAACTACATAGAATCCCTATTAGGGATTGAAATGGAGCAAGGCCACCAGCAAGGCAGCCATGATTTTCTTGTTGCAACTACATAGAATCCCTATTAGGGATTGAAATGTTTTTGGTACATAAGACTCAAAAATATTGAAAAGTTGCAACTACATAGAATCCCTATTAGGGATTGAAATACCATGGGCATTTAGCCGACAAGATCGAACCTTATCAAGTTGCAACTACATAGAATCCCTATTAGGGATTGAAATTCAGGTGTGATTGGTATTGGCAATGGCGGCACAGGTTGCAACTACATAGAATCCCTATTAGGGATTGAAACGCGCTCCTATTGATGATGCACTTAAAATTGCCAGAGAGTTGCAACTACATAGAATCCCTATTAGGGATTGAAACTCAGGGATTGAAGCTCTTTATTGGATTCATACTAAATCCGCTAATTAATATAATAGGGGTGAGAAAGCTTTCTCGCCCCTATTATAATCCCGAAAAAATGATGGATTCTCGCCTGAAGCGGGAATCACAGATTTTTCCGACTAAGATTCTCCCGATTAAGAATATGCGTTTGCCACCGCAAGTTTGGCTTGTTTGTGCAGGATTAAACCATATTCTAAGCCTTCCGCTATCGCTAGATCAGATGCTTCGATAATATTGGTAGAAACTCCCACCGTTGACCAGCGTTTATGACAATTTCGGGATTCAACTAAGACGCGAGTTTTGGCGGAAGTTCCCGACCGCCCATCGAGAATTCTGACTTTATAGTCTGTCAGATGAAATTGAGAGATTTCGGGGTAGAAATTCATTAATGCTTTACGTAATGCCGCGTCAAGGGCTGATACGGGACCATTCCCTTCGGCGGCTTCTAAAATGTCTTCACCATTGACGGTGACTTTGATCGTTGCCAAAGAGCTTATCTCCCCAGCCCTTTTGTCACAATGCACTTGAAATCCGCGCATTTCAAAGAAGTGTTCTCTTTCTCCCAAGGCTTCGCGCATCAGCAGTTCAAAGGAGGCTTCTGCCGCTTCAAACTGATAGCCTTGATGTTCTAAGTCTTTGAGTGTTTGTAAGATTTTCCGGCAAGCTTCATCTTCTTTATTTAAATCTATACCAAAGCTGCGGGCTTTTTCTAAGACATTGCTGACTCCCGCTTGATCGGAAATGACAATGCGCCGTCGGTTGCCAACTTTTTCCGGTTGAATATGTTCGTAAGTGAGGGGGTTTCGCTGTACTGCCGATACGTGAATGCCACCTTTGTGGGCAAAGGCAGATAAGCCGACAAATGGGGCATGTTCGTTCGGGGCTAGGTTGGCTACTTCGCTGATCAGTCGGCTGGTTTCTGTTAGTTGTTCTAGTTCGCTTTGGGGAATGCAATGAAAGCCTAGTTTGAGTTGCAAGTTGGGAATTAATGAGCAAAGGTTGGCGTTGCCGCAACGTTCCCCATAACCATTAACGGTGCCTTGTACCATTGTCGCCCCTTCCAGGACGGCAGCGATCGCATTTGCTACGGCAGTTTCCGAGTCATTGTGGGTGTGGATACCCAACTGCACCCCGGTTGCCTGAATTTGGGGCAAAGCCTGAAAAACTTCTCGGACAATTTGCGTAGTTTCGTGGGGCAGGGTGCCGCCATTGGTATCGCAGAGAACCAGCCATTCTGCCCCGGCACTCAGGGCGGTTTCTAGGGTTTTTAAGGCATATTGCCGACTTTGCTTATAGCCATCAAACCAATGTTCCGCATCATAAATCACCCGTCTGCCTTGACTGCGAAGGTATTCTATGGTGTCGCGGATCATCGCCAGGTTTTCTTCTAGGGTGGTGTGCAGTCCTTCAGTGACATGAAGATCCCAGGACTTGCCAAAAATTGTCACCCAGTGAGTTCCGGCAGATAAAATTTCTTGAAGCATTGGGTCTTCAGCGGCTAATTTCCCCGGTCTGCGGGTGGAACAAAAGGCGACTACTTCCGCATGGGTCAGGGGTTCTTCTTTTAACCGCCAGAAAAATTGCCCGTCCTTAGGATTTGCCCCGGGCCATCCCCCTTCAATAAAAGGAATACCCATTTCATCTAGACGATGGGCAATTCTTAATTTGTCTTCAATGGATAAAGATAAGCCTTCGCTCTGGGCTCCATCTCGGAGGGTGGTGTCGTAAATTACGATGTGTTTTTTTTGCTCGGTTGTCTGCTCGGTTGTCATTGTGAGTTTTTCCGGTGATTTGCTATGATTTTAGAGGGATTTATGCTTAAGATAAGCTTAAAATAATCAGAGTATTTACCCTAGACATTACGCTAGGTATTACGCTAGATATTACCCTAGATATTACGCTAGATATTACCCTAGATATTACGTTAGATATTACGTTAGATAATTTACACCAGATAATTGAAATCTAGGATTATGCCAAAAGTAACTGCTCAAGGAAAAACATTCGATTGTGAGTCTGGGGCTAATCTGCGCCAGGCTTTACTCCGTAATGGCATTGACCTCTACAATGGTCAAGCCAGTTTGATTAATTGCCGGGGAATTGGCACTTGTGGCACTTGCGCTGTGATGGTGACAGGGGAAGTGTCTGAACCTAATTGGCGCGATCGCACTCGGCGATCGCTCCCTCCTCATTCTGCCACCAAAAATCTACGCCTATCCTGTCAAACAAAGGTGCTTGGGGATGTCCAAGTGACTAAGTTTGATGGGTTTTGGGGACAGGGAGATACGGTTGTTTGGGGGCCGGAAGGCTAAATTATTTGCTACTTTATTTGCTATTTGCGTAAGCCCCGCGTCAAACCCGCATCAAACTCCGGATTAAAATTTTCCGGTCAGTTAGTCGTCAGCTAGTCGCGCTCGCCTGAGATTGATGCCCTAGGGCGATCGCTGACTATTCGCGGTTAAATAGCGGCGAAGTCTTGACATTTAGATGAAATTTAGGTGTATTTAGGTGATAGATTAATTCTACTAGCTGACCTAAAGAAATATGGAATTACTTAGCAAATCTTTAGGAACGAGAGTATCAAGTGACTCCAATGCCATTACAGCGGTTTTTTGTATGAATATTGTACGGGCTTTTCCAGCGAGTCGCCCCTACGAAATGCTTCGCCCCTACAGGTATTTGTGGTTTGCTCAACGGAAAATTGCTGTAATGGTATGCTGTAATGGTAAGTTTTTTCGCCTCGTTTAACCTGGTAGTAATTTAGCAAATAATTATGATTTCATCAATTAATTTTATGTAGTTAAATTAATCAGCAATCACAGGGCAAAAATTAGCTAATTTATCAATAAAAATCACGGGAATTCAGGAAAATAAAATTTAGAAAAATTTGAAAAACTTTGGTAAAATTGTGGTAAAGTTTAAGAAAAATTTAGGGAAAATTTACGCAAATTTCTCAGAAAATCTGTAAGGGATCTAATTACTCATCCACAAGATAAAGATATGAACGAAAAAAATGACATTTTGATTGTAGGCGGTGGGGTGATCGGTTTAAGTATTGCCATCGATTTGAAGTTACGGGGAGCCAATGTCACCGTACTTAGTCGCGATTTTGGGGCTAGTGCGGCAAATGCCGCAGCGGGGATGTTGGCCCCTCAAGCAGAGGCGATCGCTCCTGGGCCAATGCTAGACTTATGCCTGAAGTCGCGATCGCTATATCCCGACTGGATCGACAAACTCGAAGACCTCACCGGCAGTCAAACCGGCTATTGGCCTTGTGGCATTCTCGCCCCCGTTTACTCAGAAACCCTGGAAACAGCCCGTCAAGCCAACTCAGCCAATTCAGCCAATTCAGCCGCCCCTGATACCCCCGCTTATTGGCTAGATCGGGCAACTATCCATCAATACCAGCAAGGACTTGGCGATGATGTCGTCGGTGGGTACTGGTATCCCGAAGATGGTCAAGTGGATAACCGGGCATTAAGTCGCACCTTGCGGATCGCCGCCCAAGAATTAGGGGTAGAATTGCGCGATGGCATTGTCGTCGAAGCTTTTCAACAACGGCAAGGGCGGGTGGTTTCCCTGCGAACGAATGCGGGAGACTTAAGCGCCGCCCATTATATTTTGGCAACGGGAGCCTGGTCTAACCAATTATTGCCCATTCCGGTTTATCCCAAAAAAGGGCAAATGTTTTCGGTGAGAGTCCCCGTCCCCCAATCACCTTTTGAGGATGAAACCAACCAACCCAATTCTGGGCATCGATTACCCTTATTGCCCATGAATGAATTACCTTTGCAACGGGTACTTTATGGGCCGGATACTTATATTGTGCCGCGACGGGATGGCCGGATTATTATTGGGGCAACCAGCGAGAATGTGGGATTTACTGCCGGGAACACCGCCAAGGAGATGCAGCAATTACTCGCTCGCGCCACTCGTTTGTATCCGCCCCTGGGAGACTATCCCATTCAAGAATTTTGGTGGGGTTTCCGACCGGGAACCCCTGATGAATTGCCCATTTTGGGGCCGTCCCACTGTGAAAATCTCACCCTCGCGACGGGTCATTATCGCAATGGGATTTTGTTAGCCCCGGTGACAGCGGCGTTAATTGGGGATTGGGTGATCGACCAAAAAGCCGATCCTTTGTTGGCGCGTTTCCATTGGCAACGGTTTGTGACGATGGCACAACCAGTTAGTCCAAATCCCATCCCCGTGACCAAGATTTATCCGACGGTTTCAGGTCGATCTACTGATTCCTTTACCAATAATTCCTCTGCCGAAGTATCTGATTCTGCTCATGTGAATTCCATGATTAATTTATCCCCGACTGCTGTTTCTGCAAAACCCGCTAATTCTAAGTTACTGGAAACTTTAGACCCCGAACCTTTGGTGATTGCCGGACGAAAATTTCGCTCCCGCTTGTTTACCGGGACGGGCAAATATCGCAGTATTAAAGAGATGCAAGATACTATTGCCGCAAGTCAATGTCAAGTTGTCACCGTGGCAGTGCGACGAGTGCAAACTAATGCTGCTGGACATGAAGGGTTAGCAGAGGCGATCGACTGGAACCAAATTTGGATGCTGCCCAATACCGCAGGCTGTCAAACCGCTGATGAAGCGATTCGGGTCGCCCGGTTGGGTCGGGAAATGGCTAAACTTTTAGGCCAAGAAGATAATAACTTTATTAAGTTAGAGGTGATTCCTGATTCTAAGTATTTGCTGCCTGACCCGATTGGTACTTTGCAAGCGGCAGAACAATTGGTAAAAGAAGGTTTTGCGGTTTTGCCTTATATTAATGCCGATCCCCTGTTGGCGAAACGGTTAGAAGAGGTGGGCTGTGCTACGGTGATGCCCTTGGGTTCCCCTATTGGTTCCGGTCAGGGGATTAAGACCGCCGCGAATATTGAGATTATTATTGATACGGTGAAAGTGCCGGTGGTGGTTGATGCGGGGATTGGGGTGCCTTCGGAAGCGGCAATGGCGATGGAAATGGGCGCTGATGCGGTGCTGATTAATAGCGCGATCGCTATGGCCCGAAACCCGGCAGCAATGGGTCGGGCAATGGCCCTAGCGGTGGAAGCGGGACGGTTAGCCTATTGCGCTGGTCGGATTCCCGTGCAGGCGATCGCCAGTGCCAGTTCTCCCTTAACTGGGAGGATTACCAGTTAATCTGCCCGTTTGCCCATAAGTTGATCAATTAGCGATCCTCAGGGGTTAATTATTGGTACAATCAGCATAACCATAGGCATCATCTCTGGCGATCGCTAGTCGCACATACTCAAAACAGGTATAAATGATTTCTATGAAGAATTTTAGCGGCTGCTAGGGGCTTTGGCATAAATTTGCCTGAAATCGTCAGCAGTGATTACTCCCACACAAAAACAAAAGTCATCAAAAACGGAGATACTTTAAACCAATGCGATATACCAAAGAAGAAGGCGGAATTCTCAATAATTTTGCGATCGAACCCAAAGTTTACCAAGCCAAACCACCGGATGCCAAGCAAAAGCGCAACTATGCCATTCAGGCAGTTTTAGCCCTACTATTGGTTGCTGGATTGTTAGCCTTAACCGTAGTCGCATCTAATCTGGGTTAATCTAGATTAATTTGGTAATTTAAAAATTTTCTTTTTACCACAAAGACACAGAGGACACAAAGGGGATATCAAATAGAATATCTCTTCGTGTTCTTTGTTTCTTTGTCACCATCAGGTAAAAAAACATAGGGTAACAAAACTTTCAAATAAAACTTTCAACTTTTTCCTGCCTGAAATACTTGTGCCACAGTCAAAGGTGACTCTTGGTTCAATGCGGACAAAAAAGGCGAAGCAATTACCGCATCTCCCGTAAACTCTGCCTCCTCATAAAGACCTTCTACAAGAGTTAACACCGTAATCTTTTCTGGGAGCGGATCCACAATCCAATATTCCCCAATGCCTCTGGCTTGATATTGCGATTTCTTGTAGCGATAATCGCGATTTTCATTCTCTTTTCCGGGGCTAACTACTTCTACAACTAATTCCGGCGGCGGCATATCTAGCATAACAATCGAACGATTTGCCCCGGTCATAACTTGCGCCAATTCTTCAGTAAGTACCAGTAAATCTGGCACCCGCACCGTTGCCCGTGCCCCCATCACTACTACTTCTGTCTTCATTCTCAACCGATAAAATGGAATACCCCGTTGAAGACAGTGAGCCAGCAAAAACATAGCAATCCGTTGATTTATGTCGCTTTCACTAGGCATAAATAGTAATCTTCCATCCTCTAGTTCATAACACGCATCGGTTCCATCATCATAGTTGAGAAAGTCCTCTAAGGACATGATTTCCGATGTCACCGCTTCCGGTTTAATCAATGTATTCGTCATGGCTGTTATTCCTGCGAACGTTTCTGACTATTTTAGCTCAAAAAACCGGGTTTATGCAACTAAATCTAGTTTGATCTAGTTTTTACTTGATGGGCGAGCGGAGATCCGGCTATATTTGGCTAAACTTGATTGGCTAAAATTGATTTTAATCAGTTTCTGTTTTTATGCTTTCTCGCTCTGAATCTAATCAACTAAATCTAATCAACTAACTCTTGGTAATCAACTATTGGGCTGCATCGAAATCCCACAGAGAGCATGAAAAAGAGCCTGAAAATTTTTAGCTCCAGCAATCCGATTATTTAGAATTATTTGGGATTATTTTTGACAGCACAATGGTTTTTATATGACAATTATTATAAGTTAATAAATTTAAAGCGAAAATAGTTTATTTATTAGCATTTAAATTATCAAAAAACCATCCCATTTAACTGTATCGTTGTTCTGTGGTAATTACTTTTGACTCCAAATGTAGTAGAATAAAATGTAGTAGAATAATTAGGCTCATTTTTGATAATCAAGGAAATTTACTCTATGAACATCGCGTCGCGGCATTCTCGGTTTTGCGGAAAATATTAGCCGTCCTCTGGTATTTTTATCTATGTTTTAAATCAACGTTTTGAGTCAACAGAACGGCAAGCAACGAACAAAAGAATCCCTACCCACGAACAACTAACAACCACCAACTAACAACCAACAACCAATAACTAATAACCAACAAACAATAACTCTAAAAAAAGTCGATGACAAAAAATCTGCGAATATGCGTCAGCGGGGTTATTATGCCTTATCATAAAAAAATGATAATCATTCCCAGAAAATCGAGATATTTTCAATGGACAATCAAGTGAAGAAGCTATATCCCTGGTCTGTGGTGGCGATCGCCCTGTGTTTGGGGGCAGCGTTTCAAGGTTGCAGTCAACCACCAGCCCCAAAAACTGAGGAAAAGTTGGATATTACCGTGAGTATCTTGCCCCAAAAATATTTTGTGGAACGCATTGGGGGCGAAAGTGTCAACGTCAATGTCATGGTGCAACCGGGAGAAAGTCCACATACTTATGAACCGAAACCGCAGCAATTGCGATCGCTTGCGGAAGCGGAAGCGTATCTGAGTATTGGTGTTTCTTTTGAAAAAGCCTGGATGGATCGACTCAAAGCCGCTAACCCAAAAATGCCCATTATTGATACGACCCAGGGAATGAAATTATTACCAATGGTTGCCCATCATCACCACGATCATCACCACGGAGAAGGGAGACACCAACACGAACAGGAACACGAACACGATGAAACCGGAAATAAAGGGGAAGAAAAAGCGGCAGAAAAACTAAAAGAAAATTTCGATCCTCATGTTTGGCTGTCTCCTCAACGGGTAAAAATTCAGGCACAGACAATTTATCAAACCTTGGTAGAACTCGCTCCAGAAAATCAGGCTCAATATCGGGCTGCTTTAGACGAGTTTTTAGCCGATATCGAGCAGCTTGATGCCGAAATTAGGCAAAGTTTGGCCGGAATTCAGCAAAGAAAGTTTATGGTATTTCATCCCTCCTGGGGTTATTTTGCCGATGACTATGGACTAGAAATGATTTCCATTGAAGTGGGTGGACAAGAACCCAGTGCAGCGGAAGTTGCCCAATTAATTAGTCAGGCTAAAGCAGAAAATATTAGAGTGATTTTTGTGCAGCCAGAATTTAGCACGAGAAGCGCCGAAGCTATTGCTCAGGAGATTAACGGTGAAGTGATAGTAATTAATCCTTTAATGTACAATTGGCTAGAAGAAATGCGGCGGGTAACTCAAAAATTTGCTCAGGTACTCCGGGAAAATAGTGCGGTGGATATTCCCTTAATCATGGCTAACTCAAGATTACTTGCTTATGATATTATGATAATTTAGTATTAAGATAATCCCCGCAAATCTTTGGCAAATAAGCCTAAACAATACTTAAAGTTATGATGAATACAGCAATTAAACCTGTGGAAAAAACCCATGTTGCCCTAGAAGTGATCGCGATCAGAAATCTCTGGGCAGGTTATAACGGGGATGCGGTTCTGGAAGATATTAATTTATCGGTGAAAGAACTGGATTTTATTGGACTAATTGGCCCCAATGGTGGCGGGAAAAGCACATTATTAAAAGTGTTGCTGGGACTGCTGCCAATTACTAAAGGTGAGGTGAAAATTTTGGGGCGATCAGTTAAACAAGGACGGCGCTATATTGGCTATGTCCCCCAGGCCGTAGAATGCGATCGCAACTTTCCTATTAGTGTCTGGGACGTGGTACAAATGGGGCGGTTGGGCAAACGCGGCATCTTTCAACCTTACAATGCTAAAGATAATGAAATTGTCGCCAATGCTTTAAGAAATGTGGATATGCTCCATTTGCGCGATCGCACCATTGGCGACTTATCTGGAGGTCAAAGACAACGAGTTTATATTGCTCGTGCCTTAGCCACAGAACCGCAAATATTACTATTAGATGAACCCACCGCCAGTGTAGACCCTCAAGCCCGGTCTAATATTTATGAATTACTACAAAAATTAAATCAATCCATCACAATTTTAATGATTTCTCACGACATGGGCGTTATTTCTTCTTATGTGAAAACTGTGGGCTGTCTAAATCGGCGCTTATTTTATCACAATGATAAAGAAATTAAACCCGAAATGCTCCAAGCTGCCTATCAATGTCCGATTGATTTAATTGCCCACGGAGTTCCCCACCGAGTTTTTCCGCCCCACGAGCATACTTAGAGGAGCTTTTGGGGCTTTTGGAGCAGAGGAAAACAGCCAACAACAATCAACAAACAACAACTAAAAACCATGATTTCAGCGTTACAGTTTGAGTTTATGCGAAATGCGATCGCTGCGGGTATTTTAGTTAGTATTGCCTGCGGAATTATTGGCACTTTTGTAGTAGTAAATCGCACTGTATTTATTAGTGGCGGAATTGCCCATGCTGCCTATGGAGGAATTGGCTTAGGTTATTTTTTTAAATTTAGTCCAGTTATCGGCGCGATCGCTTTTAGTTTGATTGCTGCTTTGGGTATGGGGGCGGTGCAGCGCAAAACCACCCAAAGAGCCGATACAATTATCGGAGTAATGTGGTCATTAGGCATGGCTGTAGGGATTATTTTAGTCGATATCACTCAAGGCTATAAAGCGGATTTAATGAGTTACTTATTTGGCAGTATTCTCACGGTGCCTCGCAGTGATTTAATCATGATGTTGGCCATTGACATAATCATTGGGTTGCTGGTATTCTTATTTTATAAAGAATTACTGGCGATTTCCTTTGATGAAACCTTTGCCACGGTGCGGAATGTGCCCGTAGATGCCATTTATCTGCTGTTAATGTGTGCGATCGCGCTCACCGTAGTAATGATGATGCGAGTCGTGGGATTAATCATGGTGATTGCCTTACTAACCATGCCTGCGGCTATCAGTGGAGAATTCGTCAAAGACCTGAAAAAAATGATGGCAATGGCCAGTTTTTTAGGCATAGTATTTACCATCACTGGACTCTGGTTATCCTACTTTTTAAACCTCACCTCTGGGGCTACCATTATTTTAGTCTCTGGAGTAGCATACTTACTGACTTTAACTAGCAAATGGCTCTGGAAAAACCAGAAATCAAAATCTGCAGATGTTAGCCTTTAATCAGGGAAATGAGCAGGGGTATATTACATATAATCTTGTTTTATTAGCTAATATTTGCTGAACTGACATCATCATAGATTTTTTCCAGGATTTTTTCCAGGATTTTTTTCCAGAAACAACCTGAACAGCGAGCGCGCCTCTGTAATTCAGCCTTAATTCCTATCGGTGACAAAAAATAGAACGAGGTAGAAAACAATTTTCTCCTCGTTCTTGAGTTAAGCCGACACTATTCATATTAGAAATAATTCGGCATCCCCACTCACCAAATTAAACACCAAATTAAAACCAACCCGCCTAAACCATTGACAATGCTTTTGGTCTAATTTCACTCACCACCTCACTAAAGTTGGTAATTGGTGGCTTGACAAACAAATGACCCATCTTTTCCAAAAGTGCTTCGTGGGCAGCGGTTTTATTTGCTTCCATATCTGCCGCGCTTTCCCAGAAAATAATTGCAATTCCTTTATCGGTTCCGGGTTCTTGTAACAAGTAAGCCCCATCAAAACCTTCTTTAGTATAGGTGGCCACAGCCTGCTCATATAAATTCTTGGCTTCTTCAAACTTACCCGGTTTGAATTCTCCGATCGCGACATAAGCGTATTGACGTTTCAGAAAATCGTGAAAATCTGACATAAATTTTTCTCCATACTTTATCCTGGGTAGTTCAGATCCGGGCAGGGGTAATTCCCTTTGCTAGGGTTACTGGGGATAATCTCGATCCGATATGGCGACCTAGCATAGTCCTGACTCTAACATGGTGAGTAATTATACCATTTAACCGAATTATGAGTAAAAAATAGACTAACCTACGGTTGGCAAATTTGCCAATTTGTGAACAAAATATTAAAAAACTTTACAGTCGGACAAAAACCGGCAAATCCTCACGGCAATTCAAAAAAGCCGTCCTAAAACTCAGCTTTTGGGGTTTTTCTGGTTTACACAAATTAGCAATAATCAAGAATCATCAATACTTTTTAACAAAAATTCATAATTAATCGCCGCAAATTTGTAGCAAAACCGTCCGCTTTCTCGGTCCATCTAAATCCAAAAACAACACCGACTGCCAAGTACCCAGTGCGAGTTTTCCCTCCACAACAGGAATCACCTCACTGGTACTTAGCATCATAGCCATTAAATGAGAATGAGCATTAATCGGTTCATCCGGAGGTACGTCCCGTAAATGCAAATCGTTATGGAGATATTTGGCATTTTTGGGGGCAAGTTTTTCCAGATGCACTTTAATATCTTCTAATAATCGCACCTCATCCTCATTAATAGCTAAAGCGGTGGTGGTATGTCGGGAAAATACTAAAGCTTGACCATTTTTAACCCCCGTTTCTGTGAGATATGCTTGAACTTTTGGGGTAATATTATAAATGCTAATATCGGCATCGGTTTCAATTTCGATAATTTTAGTAAAGAATTTCATTGGTTTACCTCTATATCAATGCCCGCCCACATTTGTGGGGGATAGTCTGTCTGGTTAAGGCTTATTGTCACCCTTGCCTAATGCCTTCTATGGCGATTTCGGTAGGATTTTCATCGGGGTATTCCTCAAGGTAATATTGTTGACAAGAATTAAGAAAAATATTATGGATATTATGGCTCCAATAGAATTGCGAGATTTATTATAGCAATATTTTGTTTAGTTGGTACTAATAAAGCTAGGCATCTCAAAGCCAGGGCAAAGCAGGTTAATAACGGGTAATAAATCCCGGTAATAAGTTTTTCATTTTTTCCCAAAATTAAGCGCCAGAATGCTTTGCCCCTACAGATATATGTGGTTTAATAAATATAAAATTTCTGTAAGCATAGAAACTTAAAATGTGACCCGATCGCGCAAATTTTCCAACATCTTTGGCCCAACTCCCGACACTCGCTCTAAATCCGCCAAAGAACTAAACCGTCGCTCATTTCTCGCAGCAATAATTCTTTCGGCTAACACTGGGCCGACCCCTGGTAAAGTCTTTAATTCTTCCTGGGTAGCCGTATTTACATTCACTTTTGCACTGTTTGATAACCCGGTTGATAACCGGGTATCTTCCGCTTGATTCCGTGAAATCCGGGTGGGACAATTTTTTGCCGCTTCGTCAATTTTTTCCTGAAGACGCGGTGAAATTCCCAGGGTTGCCCCTTCGTAGAGGCGATCGAATTCTCGGACAAAATGCGCCGCCACCGTGGGATTAGTAATAACTAAGAGAGCTTCATCATTATTATAGTTGGCATTCGCTGACCAATTATGAGAACCCGTAATAACCGTTTCACCGTCGATAACGGCAAATTTGTGATGCAATAAATCTCCCGGTGGCAGTTGGGGAATGCCTACAGTGGTAATGGGATTTTGCCAGGGCTGGTTATCGATCGGATAGCGACACTTTTGATCCGGCAAGGCTACCCCTAACATATCCAGACCTTCGCTGTAGTAACGATAGGCAAAACTCGCATCGATGAGCGATCGCACCATCACCCCTTGCCTATAGCGCGTTTCCAGCAGATCCACCAGCCTTTGTTCGGCAAAAACAAACAAGGCTAAATCGACGGAAGTGGCTGCGGTAGCCAAAGTTTGGCCAATCAAACCATTGGTACTTTCAGCCCAAGGAACCCTAGCCCCAGTGGGGGAAAATTGCAGCTTAATCTGATTATTGCCCACCTGCAAGGGATCGATTTGACGCGGCGGTTTTTTCACCCCAAACCGACTATCGGGTTTCCCCCCAGGACCATCACCCCACATCAGGTTAAACTCTTCCTGAAACCGGGCGGCTAATTCCGTACTGGTGATTCTGACTAAATTATTCGGATTACCGCGACTATTCGGAGAGCGAAAATCCCCGTGAATATCGCTGGTGGTGAAATTTGCGGAAGTGACAATCACCGTCGATCCATCCACCACCACAAATTTATGATGCATTAAACCACTGCCCTTGCTGCCATCAGCGGTGTCATCGATCGCCGGAACTCCCCCTTGCCGCAAAATTACCAGGGCATCTCCTTGGGCAATTTCATCGGGGCTAAGTTTTCCGTCCTCATTCCGATCTACTAACTGGCGAAATTCTTCATAACGATCGCGCGATCGCTCATCCAGGGCTTGCACCTCCCCAGGGGTGAAATCACTAAAAGGGCGACTATAGTTATTTTCCAAAATCACCCGCACCTGCACCCCCGCTTGATGACGTTCCACCAAAGCAGCGGCAATTTTCGGCAAGCGTAACTCCTGCACTGCTACCTCGACGGTAGAATTGGCAGCGGCGATCGCCTCCACGATTACTTGTTCCAAATCATCCCCAAAACGCTGCTGGGGCCTGAAGGGTTCCTGATATTCAGCCCCTTGATGCTGATTAAAATAGACCTGCACAAAGGGGTCTTGGGGCAGGGGGGCAGCCTTTAGCTGGCTAAGGGACTCTGGCTGGCTAATTGGTGACTGACACCGTTGACAACCTGTCACGGTGACTGTCAGCAAGGCAGTCCAGAAAATACGCCGATAAATCCGTGATATTGCAGACAAGGGACAGATGAGAAATCAATAAAAAGTTAACCATTGGAATCATGGGTTCCCGGGGAAAATTACCGGCACAGCCACGGGTCTTAAACAAAGCTCCTGGGCAGTTCAGCACTTTTTCGGGAGCGGCACCGTAGGCTAAGTTTTCTTGGCTGGTGGATGGTTTGCCCTCTGACGAAGAAAGCCGGAAGAAAGCCGCCTGAGAAAATCAAGCACCACGGACTGTCTGAGACTAACACAAAAACCACGGAAAAAATCTTGCTTTGTGCAAAAATTAGAGTACGATAATATTTGTATCTTGCTGACTTACGGCTACGGCAGAAAGAGTCCTAATTCTTTCAAGCTGTAAAGTGTCGCCCTCAGCGATCGTCAAACAGGATTGGGTTAGGCATTACGCCAAATATATCGGGGTAAACTAAGAGTAATTACTCATTACCTCTGGAATCTTATTGAGAATTAAGTTAAGTTTTTAGCCCTGTTTAGGGCGGGCTAGATTCAGCAATGCGGCAATATTGTCCGGTTGAGGATTTTGGTTGATTCCTAATCCTTACTTTACATAACGCAATGAATCTACAATAAACTTAAACAAAAAAACCTGCTTGACTGATTCCCTGTTAAAAAGTGTTAATTCTCAATCAGAATGACTTGTTGAGTTGATTGGTGAAAGTTATGCCGAGAAGAAAAAAAACATTTGCATGTGGTCACAAGGGATATGGTCAAATATGCCATCGTTGCGCTCAGTTAAAAGCGGCGCAAGAGAAGGCCATTCGCTCCCTGGCGGAAAAAAGGCAACAAAAACTCGAATGGGAAAGCAGCTTTGAAGCAGATCCCATTGATTTAAGAGAGTTACCGGAATACGTAGTCTTGAAAGCTCGAAGTATCATCGCGGGTCTGAACGATCAACGAAATTATCGAGATTTTGGCGGTAAGCGTTTGCGCCATAATCGACAAATTATTAGTATTCCCGTAACCCGCAACTATCGGATGATTTGCCACGATAATGGATCGAGCGCGATTCCTCAAGCGGTGTTATCCCATGAGGATTACAATGTGTGCAAACCCGGTGGATAGAAACAAACAATAAGTGTCAGAATTATGAACAAGCAATTAACCATGATCAACCTCGCTCAAACTCTTTCAGTCCCGATGATTTCTCAGAGGTTTTTCTCTCAGGTTGTCGAGGTTTTTAGTGAGAGGAGCTTACCCTTGCACTCTATTGATAGGAATTGCGATAGATTCCATAGAGTCAGGCAGGAAAGTCTGTATAGACTTTTAAGGTTCATTAGTCTAGGTCCAATCTGGACGATTTAGTTAGACGAGCTAAATTAATGGTTGTTTGTTATTGGTTGTTTGTTATTGGTTGTTTGTTATTGGTTGTTTGCAGCTAAATAACAAATCACGAATAACGAACAACCGATAACGGATAACCAGGAAAAAGATGCAGATTTATTTAGATTACAGTGCCACAACTCCCCCCCGTGCGGAAGCGATCGCCGCTATGCAAACCGCGTTACTTGACCAGTGGGGCAATCCCTCCAGTATTCACGAGTGGGGTGGACGTTCCAGCACTCTGGTGGAAGTCGCCCGCATGCAGGTGGCGTCATTGTTGAATGTGGTGCCAGAGGCGATCGTGTTTACTTCTGGGGGCACGGAGTCGGATAATTTGGCGATTATGGGGGTGGCCCGACGTTATGCCCAACCGCAACATCTAATTATTTCTCAGGTGGAACATTCGGCAGTGAGTAAGCCGGTGGAATGGTTGGAAAAGTCCGGCTGGCAAGTGACTCGGTTGCCGGTGAATGCTCAGGGACGAGTTAATCCCGCAGATTTAACCGCAGCGATTCAAGAAAATACGGTATTGGTGTCGATTATTTATGGCCAAAGTGAGGTAGGAACCCTACAACCGATTCCAGCTTTGGCAGAAATTGCCCGCTCGCGAGGGGTTTTATTTCATACGGATGCGGTACAAGTGGCGGGTCGCTTGCCTTTGGACTTAGAACAGTTGCCGGTGGATTTGCTGTCTTTGTCCAGTCATAAACTTTACGGTCCCCAAGGGGCTGGGGCGCTTTATGTTCGCCCTGGGGTGGAGTTGGTCCCCTGGCTTTGTGGGGGCGGTCAGGAAAAAGGCTGGCGATCAGGAACTCAGGCAGTAGCCGCGATCGCTGGTTTTGGGGTGGCGGCAGAATTGGCAGGGACAGAAATGGCCACGGAAACCCCCCGGTTATGCAGTTTGCGCGATCGCCTGTTTGACCAATTGGCGGATATTCCCGGTTTAACCCCCACAGGCGATCGGCTGCACCGTTTACCCCACCATGTCAGCTTTTGCCTTCAAGAAAATACCGATCCAACGGACACAAGTGCGGTCAGTGGTAGAGTCAGTGGTAGAACCTTAGTTCGGCAAATGAATTTAGCGGGCATTGCCATTAGCTCGGGATCCGCTTGCAGCAGCGGTCAACTAAATCCCAGTCCCGTCTTGTTAGCGATGGGGTATTCGCCGCAAGCCGCCACTGCCGCCATTCGCATGACTTTAGGCCGTCATACCACCGTGGAAGACATTGACTGGACTGCAATGGTATTTAAGCAAGTTTTACAACGGTTAAGGCCAGAATGCGCGATTCCCGCGAGGGATCCGCTGCACGGCATGGCTCGTTAATTGTTGTTGGTTGTTGGGTAGGGATTCTTTGGTTGTTGGTTGTTGTTGGTTATGGTTATGGTTATAATTATTGGTGATTAAAATGGCCTGACGATTTTTTGAACGACAACCTTTTGACCAATAAAATTACTTACTTTGCCTAAATTTTTAAACTTATTTAAAACTTATGATCCAGACCAGAGTAACTCAGGTAGAACCACAGTGTATTTCCTACCAACATTTTCAAGGGGATATTCCCATAGACTTAGAAAATGATACGTTTATTTCGGTGACGAGAAATCAACCATTAAAAATTTACTCTTTAGGTTTTCAACCTGCCAAATCGATTCCCGAAATACCTCGTTGGTTCTTACAAAAATATGCTCAAGATTCAATGACTATTCTCGATCCATTTGCCGGATCTGGGACAACAATTATTGAGTCATTGAAACACGATTGCTCAGTTTATTGGTTGGATTATCAACCTTTAAGTCGGCTAATTTGTCAGGTTAAAACAAGTGATTTTGCGGTGGCAGAAGTGCGGGAAGAAGCGGCAAGGATGATGAGAGAAGCGAGCGCGGAGAAATTTGCCCCGAATACGGTTAATTTTAGCAATAAAGATTTTTGGTTTCAACCGTCAGTCCAAGCCGGTTTAGAAATTCTCAAATGTTTGATTTCAAAATCTAATGTAAAAAATCAACCGTTATTTTGGTTAGCTTTCGCCTCCACGGTGAGAAAAACTTCCAATATGAATGATGGAATGCTCCTGGCTGCCCGTCGGACTCACATTGCAGAAATTCCCCAGCGAGCGCGAGAAGATGTTTTTAGATATTTTCAGTTTTACTTAGATAAAGCCATTGATGCGGTAGCAGAATGGCAACCAATTTTCCAAGAATCAAAAGGAACTGCCAAAGAATTACCTTTGCATGATGCTAGAAATTTAACCGGCGATTTTCGTGCGTCTGCGCTCGTGACTTCTCCTCCTTATATTAATGCGATCGATTATGTCTGGGCGGCAAAATTTGAATTACACTGGCTAGGATTGGTGAAAAATGATACAGAAAGATTAGATTTGTATGCTAGAGAAATTGGCACAGAACGAATTCCTAAAAAACAATGTCAAGAACTGGGTAAAACAGGACATCCTAATTTAGATCGGTTGATCGAGGATATTTACACGGGCAAAAAATACCAAGCAACTAAAGATCAAAATCAACTCAGGGCTAGAGTTGTTTATCAGTATTTTATGGATATGATCCAGCATTTTCAAAGTAGTTTTTTGCGGTTACATCCCGGAGGTTACTACTGTTTTTCAATGGGAGATGTCAGTAAAATTTGTGGCGTAGAAATCCCCGTAGCTTCTCTGTTAACTGAACTAGCGAATCAAGTAGGATTTAAGGAAAAATTTAAATTTCATTTAATTTTGAAAAATCGGCAATTAAATTTACCGAGAAATCTAGAATGGGCTGGGAGTATCAAACATGACACTATCGTAGTTTTGGAGAAGCCTAATCGATGAATGATCCTAAATCAAAATCTTTAGAGGCGATTTTACAAGAATACCAACAGTCATTTTCGGCCAAACTCTTTGGGGAGGAATCTGCCGAGGAAGATGATTTGATGCTAGTCTTCGGATTGACTCAAGAGATGAAGGCGGAAAATAAACAATATTAGGGCAGAGAGTTGGGAATGTGCTGGCAACGTTTGGTTCAAGAATTGTGCAGGCAAAAGTGTGCGAATTTTGCTGAGGGGATCCGAGAAGGAAAAGATGAGATATGTGATTTAGTAATTGGCAATCATGCCATTGATACCAAATATAGAATTGGTTCTGGTGATTCAGGTGCGTTAAAGAAATTCAAGAACTATACCGCAAGGCTGCAAGAGAAAGGATATGAACCGATCATGCTGATTCTTCGGGAGGATAATTTACCGAACGCGATCGCCGCTTGTGTTCAGGGAGGGTGGACGGTTAAAACCGGGGCAAAAACTTATGAATATATTCAACAAGCCACTGGGGTAGATTTGCAGGCTTGGTTGAAGCAGAGAAGAAATCAATATAGAATTAGTCCTTGAAGTCTCAAAACCCACAAAACCCAACCAAGCCAAGTTAAAAGTTAAAAATAAATCAAGTAAAATTATGGTGGCAATCCCTAACAGTATTGAAGAGGCGTTAGATCAAGCAAAGACGGCGACCACTGCCGCCCTTAAAGATGGCTTGCACCGTCTGCAAATAGAAATCTTGATTCCAGAGTTAAAAGTCCAGGAGCCGGCTCATCAATTTATTCCCATTTTTGAAGAGTACGGTTCGCACCTGAAAGTGTATTTTCCCGACCCGGGGGCGGCGGCTTTGGCTCGACGAGATTGGGGTGAAACCCCTTATGTGGTGCGGGGGATGACGGAACCCAAGGGCAAAATTCAACCGGACGATCGCCTATTTTTCTTTATTGAACCTTCAGCGGTGGAAGTAAATGATTTAGAAAAGATGTGTGAGGAAGCAGGCGATCGCCCCGTGGTTCTCTTCCTCCCCAAACTAGAAAGTATTACCACCATTGGCATTGGCTACACAGCCCGACAACTGCGGGAGCGCTTCATCAGCACTTTTGAATCTTGCTACTATATCCGTCCTCTGGAAGGGGCGGCGCTATTTCGCTTTTACCCGAACCCCTGGCAAGTTTGGCTGGAAAAAGAAGACGGCTATGAACTGATTTCCGAAACGACCCAAAAACCAGTGGGAGAAGTGTTGGAGGGGATATTGCAAAAAGCCACTTCCCCGTCGGTGGAGCGAACTGACGCGACCCCAGTAGCTACACCCCAACGGAAAAAACCCGGTTTACTAACCAATCTTCAGCGGTTTTTGCGTGCTTTGAGCCAGTGATCGCGCCATAATAAAAATATGAGTGCGACTCAGGTGCTAAATTTTTCCCGGACGAGTTGGGATGCGGTGGTGAAACTGTTGGTGAAACTACCGATGATGGCGATCTAGGAGGCAGAATTTATTAATATGACCCATCGACGTATTTTTATTGGCGACGTGCATGGGCACTATGACGGTTTGATGAAGTTACTAGAGGCGATCGCCCCCGATCGAAGCGATCAAATTTACTTTGTCGGCGATTTAATCGATCGCGGACCAAAGAGCGCCCAAGTGGTCAAATTTGTCAAAGAAAGTTCCTATAAATGCGTATTAGGAAACCACGAACAACTCCTCCTGGAGGGTTTGCGTCAAAATAAAATTAATAAAGCCGCATTCCAATCTTGGCTTTACAGTGGTGGACATACCACGGTAGCGAGTTATGGCAACCCCCAACAAATCCTGGAAGATATCGAATGGATGCGAACTCTGCCAGCCTATATTGATTTAGGGGATATTTGGTTGGTTCATGCGGGAGTTCACCCGGAACTGCCCATTAAAGCCCAAGGGCCGGAAGATTTCTGTTGGATTCGCAGCGAATTTCATCAAATGTCTAAGCCATATTTCCCCGATAAATTAATTGTCATTGGTCATACAATGACCTTTACTTTCAAGGGCATAAAACCGGGTCAACTTGCACTCGGTCAAGGGTGGATTGGCATTGATACGGGGGTGTACAATCCTAAGAGTGGTTGGTTAACTGCCCTAGATATTACGCAAAGAAAAGTTTACCAAGTCAATGTTTTTCAAAGGTGTATTCGCACTTTACCTCTGGCTCAAGCTGTGAAAAAAATTCAAGGCGATCGCATGGCGGTTCATCACTAAAAACATGAAACAGCTTTAAGCATCAAATAAGAAAGGTCGGGAGACCGAGATGCCCCTTTTCTCCGGTGCGGAAACATCAGACTATTCTCATTATTTCTCATTATTATTACATGATTATGATTATTATCATAATTTAGGCTTAGATTTTTAGGCTCAGATTTTTAGGCTCAGATTTTTTTTAGGCTTAGATTTTTAGGCTCAGATTTTGCGGCTTTGTAACTGGGAAATTACATCCAAAATTTCGGCGGGGTGAGCGATTAAAAAATCTGGATGATGTGCGGCTAAAATTGAACGAGAATTAAACCCCCAACTCACCCCAACTACGGGAATATTTATCTTTTTCGCTGCATCAATATCGCGAGTTTCATCGCCAAAATAAACTACCTGTTTCGGGGATAAGTTTTGGGTGTGTAGCAGTTTATTCAGCACTTTAGCTTTACCAAAAATGGTTGCCCCACAACAGATAATTTTAAAAAGGTGGTGCCAATTATTTATCTGAATAAACTGATGAATATTTTCTGAGGAGTTAGAACTGACAATTCCCATTTCATATCCCATTAAATTAAGCCTTTTTAACACTGAATCAATTCCTTCTATAGGCTTAATTTTTGGGAGATTATGATTTAATTCATTTTTGATTAAATGGATTAAAATAGGTATTTTAATTAAGGGTATTTTTGATGTTTTAATAATGTCTCTGGAATTTAAATTTTGCAGGTTCTTTATGTCTTCATTAGTAATTTTTTTATAGCCAAATTCATCAGAAAATCGATTAGTAATTTCGATAATAGCATCTAAAGTATTGGCTAAAGTTCCATCAAAATCAAAAATGAGAATTTCCTTAGACATTTTAATCTTATTCCAACAATCTATAGCAATTAGTAGCACAAATAGCGTAGATAGCACAAATAGCATAAATAGCACAAATAGCACAAGTTATAGCAAATTATAGCAAGTTATAGCAAGTTATAGTTATAACCAATTATAGCCAATTATAGCCAATTATAGCCAATTATAGCCAATTATAGCCAATTATAGGTCAGCCATATAGCGATATTGTCTGAATTACTTTTTCTGGATTCTATAACAATTGGTTTAGGGTCATAACCCCTACCAACAAAGTGATACTCCAACACTCCAACACATGTTTCAACACATATTACAAGTTGAATAAGATTGCTCTAGTGGGCGCTGTAATTAGGGGAAACCTCTTTTGGGGATTTAATAAATCTGACCTGCCAATGATTAGTATGAAGATTAATCAGACTAATTTTACGGTTTAGTATTTGGCAATAGCTCAGTCAGTTTTTTGGCTAAAAATTATTGGCAAAAAACAGCAGAAAAACCATTAAATGAAAAATTCTTCACTATAGGAATTAGGCTTTTTGATTGATTCTGGGTTTTTAGTGAGAGGAAATATGGCGGTAACTGTAGTACCTTGTTCTGGAGAACTTTCGATAGAAATACGACCCCCATAGAATTCGGTTAGTTTTTGGGCAATGACTAAACCTAAACCAGATCCTTGTTGCTCATAAAGCTTACGTTCAAATTGGACGTAAGCGCCTACACTAGCAATTTGTTCAGCAGTCATTCCCCGACCGCGATCGCACACAGTCAAGATGAATTCTGGTGGACTGATGCGAGTTTTCACCGCTACGGTGCTGCCCGGTTGAGAAAATTTAAAGGCATTATCAATCAGTTCTTTGGCAATTTTGCTCAACCAGTTTTCCGCCACGGGCAATGAGCTATCTTCCATGTCTAAATGTAAATCTGCGGTGCGGTTAAATTCCTCGGCTTTCTTTTGGGCTGAAGTTTGCAAAATAAACTGAGCCGATCCGGTCTCTCCCATCAGGAAAGATTGGAGTCGTTGCGGATCTTGACGCATGATTTCTAGTTGGGCATGGAGTAAGAAGTTTTGAATCGTGCGATGCAACCGCCAAGCTGAAGTTTCGATTATTTCTGACATTTCTTTGATCTCATTGGCAGTGATGTCTGCCGCCTGGTCTTTGAGGAGTCTGGCAAAACCCAGAATGCCATTTAACGGGGTGAGTAGTTCGTGGGGCAGCGATCGCGCTAAATTTTTGCGTAAATCATCTAGTTTTTTCTCCGACTGTTGCTGCAAAAGCACTCTTTTTTCTAAACGAATTTTCACAGCACCGAGTAATTCCGATCCGGTAAATGGTTTGCTTAAATAGTCATCCGCCCCCAGTTCCATTCCTTGACGTATATCTTCTCTGGCGGTTTTAGCGGTGAGAAAAATAAACGGAATCGTATCCATTGAGGGATTATTGTGTAACTGGCGCAGCACTTCATAGCCGTCGATTCCAGGCATCATAATATCACAAATGATCAGATCGGGACGGTGGGCGATCGCCAATTCGATTCCGGTTTCCCCATTATCTGCATCAATTACTTGATAATCGTGGGCTGTTAGTAGCTGAATAATAATATCGCGAATGTCGTCTTCGTCTTCTATAATCAAAATTTTATTCATTGTTGTTGGTTTGATGCATATTTAGTATGACGGCAAAATTAGCAAGTAATCAATAGCATACAATTAGACGGTTAAATTGGAATAGCTTAAACGGGGATAGCATTAAAATAATCCGGGAATTAGGCCAGTCAGATGGATCGACTCGACATTTAGCTGGAAAATTTAGCTAGGGGGATATGGGTAATGCTGACTAATTGACGGCGGTTAGGGGTTATTTAGGTCATAATTAAGCGGCATCGCTTTTGGCAGCACAAAAAATTTGAATTAATTTGGCTGTGAACGGGCGACCCTTGGCGGCTCGATACCGGGTTATGGGCGCTCGCATAATGATAGGGTAATAATAATTTAACCGATTTTGCTCAATTCACCGGATATATCGTCAGTAATTTTTACTCCAATCGATATCGTTCAGAAGAGTTTGTGGCGTCACTGTCACCGGCTGGTAATCAATGGCCGTTTCTGGTGACAAGAAAAATTGAAATAACTGTACTTTGCCACTACTTTGCCACACCTAGAGGCGATCGCCCTCGTGAATGCGCTACGATCAGATTTTGCTCCTAGGTATGGATAGGTATAAACAAAATGAATCAACTTTGGAATCGGCGCCAAACTCTCTGGATGCTCACCGGGGTTGCTAGTAGCTTAGTGTTGCACGCTTGTACCTTTGGCAATCAGAAGAGTCAAAAAACCACCGCGATCGGTTTAAATCCTTGGGTGGGTAGCACCCCCCTGCACATTGCCAAAGGGAAAGGTTTTTTTGCCAAGCGCGGTTTAAACTTAGAAGTTAAAATATTTAGCGGCACTAGCGATGCTAACTCCGCCTATATGTCTGGGCGGTTAGACAGCTGGTCTCCGGTGACATCGGAAGCCGTTGCCCTGGCAGCGAAAGGCGGGGTTGCCTCGGAATTTAGAATTGTTTTAATCCAGGATATTTCTAATGGTGCTGATGGTATTTTAGCCCGGAATAGGATTAAGAATCTGGCAGAATTTAAAGGTGAAAGAATTGCTGTAGAACAGGATAGCGTCAGCCATTTCTTTTTGTTAAAAGCCCTAGAAACAGTCAAATTAAAAGCCAGTGATTTTACCCTAGTTAATACGCCCCCGGATGCCGCTGCCGCTGCCTACCAATCAGGGCAAGTTGACATTGCGGTGACATATTCTCCTTATTTAGCTAAGGCACAGCAAGCTCAACCAGACGGTAGGATTATTTTTACCTCTGCTGATTTGCCCGGTGCGATCGCTGACCTCTATGTTTTTTCCCCTCGATTTATTCAAGACAATCCCCAAATTGTCGATGCTTTTATTCGAGGCATTTTCGATGGATTAGAATTTTTGAATAGCAACCGAGAAGAAGGAATTGCGATCGCAGCAGCAGCGATCGGAATTAGTCCAAAAGAACTAACCAACGATCTCCAAGGCATTAAACTTCCCAACCTAGCCGAAAACCTAGAAATTCTCGCGAACCATAATAGTAATGCATCTCTATTAAAATCCATGCAATCTCTGGCTGAATTTCTCAAAGAACGCAACCAAATTCAAGTCATTCCTGAGCTAGAAACCTTAATTGAGCCTAAATTCCTGCAAGCAATTAAATCCGAAGCCTGAACTTTTGTTGCTTGAGGCTGCCATCGGTGCAGGGGTGCTTTTGGAGAAAAGAGGTTCGAGGAAAGAGGTTCGAGGAAAGATCCTCTCTTTTCTCTTTTCTCTCTTCTATGCATCTCTCTTCATGCCCCGGAAGCCCCGAAAGCCCCGGAAGCCCCTCCGCTTCTTACACCCTGTTGCCTATATCTGAGCTTGCGCTATTTGGCGGATGCGAACTGGGTCAGTCACCAGTCATATTTTTTGTATATATGTAGGAATTCTGACATATGCTTCGCCCATCATTAACCCCGACTTTCCCGTCAAATAGTCGCTCGACTATCATTCAAATATAATTCAAATAATTAATTGTTTATCTGCAATTATCTGGTGAGCGCCATCACTAAACTTTGGTAATATCAGACATAAACTAGCGGAGATTTGGGTCATACTCAAGTATGACACAAATCATCATACTTTAGCGATAAAATTCACAGATTTTGCGGACTAAAATCACAGATTTTTTTCCAGAGATAGCTGAGGATAAAAATATAGATAAAACCGCAAGCAAAAATTTATAAAGCTTGCACATCATGGGGGATTTAATCGTGAACTATCAAGGAAATTTGAGTGATTCATCAAAAAATCATGGTAGACATGGTGGCCTAATTTATCAACTTTATGTCCGCCAACAACCGATTCAGCTTAAACAATTTAACTTCAGCTATCGGGGTATGATTTACAATCCTCTTAACCTGAATTCGGTTAACCCCCAATTTTAAAATCCGCATTTGAATATCCTTTTAAAATATCAAAAATTAGTATCTCGAAAAATAAGCTTTTCCTCTGCTCCTGACTATCTAAGTTCCTTAACAACTTGACAACCCTGTCAAGTTGTTTCTTTTTTTGCCCCTATCCCAGCTCAATAATTCCAGTGCTAGAATAAGAAAATTACCTAAACTTTTTTACTAGCTATGCTACTAGAATATAATCCTAGAGATTGCTTGCCCTCCGCTGAAGATTTACCTGATTCTGACGATACACCGGTGGATAACCAACTGCAACATCTGATTCCTGGACTATTAGAAGCCATTCTCGCGTTAATTTGGTTAGAAAGAATGGACTGGTTTTTTGGGGTGGACATGGGGATTTATTTTGATCCGAATCAACCAGCACTCGTCCCCGATGGATTTCTCAGCGTAGGAGTTCCCCGGATTATTGACTCAGATTTACGGTTATCTTATGTCTTGTGGGAAGAACAAAAACCACCGATTCTGGTGTTAGAAGTAGTCTCCCCAACTCGTCGGGGAGAATATACTGACAAGAAACAAGAATACGCCAAACTCGGTATTTTATATTATGTAATTTATAACCCTTTGAGAAAAAGAAAACCCCGCTTAGAGGTGTATAAATTAGAAGCAGGGGGTTATCAATTATTAAGCGGTGAACCTGTCTGGTTAGCCGAAATAAATTTAGGCATCGGTCGCAGTGAGGGAACCTACCAAGGGATTACTAGAGAATGGTTATATTGGTATGATGCCCAAGGACAAAGATATTTAACTCCAGAGGAGCAAATTTTAGCGGCGAAGCAAGAAGCTTTAATCGCCCAAAAAAAGGCCGCTAAATTGGCCGAAAAGCTAAAAAGTCTCGGCATCGCTCCTGAAGAACTTGATGCCTAGAATGGGATGCCTAGAATGGAATTAGATTATCCCAATCAGCATCTCCTGATTGGGATGATACTCCAATGGCATTTAACTTTTATTCTATAAAACATATATGGCGAAATCTATAGCGAAATCTATAGCGAAATCTATAGCGAAATCTATGGCGAAATCTATGGCGAAATCTATAGCGAAATCTATAGCGAAATCTATAGCGAAATCTATAGCGAAATCTATGGCGAAATCTATGGCGAAATCTATGGCGAAATCTATGACCGAAACTCATCCGCATATCACGAGTGTCTCTAGGAGCCAAGCAAGAAACCCGGTTTCTAGGTTCTTGTCAGCCCTAAGAAATCGAGATCGCGTCGGTGGTGAAATAAGGCAAATCAACTTTTCCTGTTGTGGGATCGGGCAAAGGCTCCATCCATAAACGCATCTCATTCATTTCCACCTTGCCAAAAATTGTGGCAAAAGAAACATCCGCCGCATCCCTTCCAGTGCCAATGCGAATAATGCTAGTTTGAGGCACCAACCGGCTGGGATCAAATAGATACCAGCGATCGCCTAAATAAGCTTCAAAACAAGCATGAAAATCTGGGGGATTTAAACCATAAGCATAGGCATTTACAAACCTAGCGGGAATATTTAATGCCCGACAAAGAGCAATTGCTAAATGGGCAAAATCCCGACAAACCCCCACTCTTTCTGTGACTGTATCACAAGCGGATGTATGATGGTCACTGCTCCCAGATAAGTAGATAACTTTTTGACAAATCCAATTACAAATAGCCGTGACTGTAGAATAGCCTGGAGTCAGATGTCCAAATTCAGAAAAAGCCAGATTAATTAACTTATCCGACTGACAGTAGCGACTCGGTAGCAACAGGGGTAAAATTTTCAAAGGTAAATCAGCCGGAGTCGCTGCTTGAACTTTCTGGGGATTTTGCAAAAAATGGTGTAGTTCTATGATCGCTTGATAGCTGATTTCCATCTGGCATCTCGGAGCATTTAACCGTAAGTAGCGATTGCCATTGCCAGGATTACTGTACTCTTCTATTTCTAGACGGGGATAAACCTCTAATTTTTCTTGTTTAACTTGCTGATACTGATTATTAACCACCCCAATGTTAAACACAAATGTACTCGGTTCATAGGTGCTGTAAACTAGATGACAACCCAAGTCAAATTTCATCATAATCTTGGCTCAATTAATCTTAGATTAATCTGCTGTAGTTACTTTTTGTAATTATTTTGTAATTATTTATTTTATTCCTAGGTTATGTGTCTGTATAGTGGGACTTGCCCACCATAGATAAGTTTCCCGATTTAACTGGGTTAAATTTGCTTTTTTTCTAGAAAATGTTTAAAATGACACCAGACCTAGAATAAAATTTTTCCATGAGTCAACTATCTAATTCCCATCCTGCTAAAGGCTTTGATACCCGGTGGCTGTATTCCTTCTGGAAATTCTCTCGCCCCCATACAATTATCGGCACCAGTTTAAGTGTTTTCGGGCTATATGCGCTCGCGATCGCCCTAACTCCATCGGCTACATTTCCTTCTATCTTACCACTAATTACCGCTTGGATTGCCTGTTTATGTGGAAATATTTATATTGTGGGACTAAACCAATTAGAAGATGTGGAAATTGATCGGATTAATAAACCTTATTTACCTATTGCTGCGGGCGAGTTATCCCCAGCACAAGGGCAAATAATTGTCAAGGTGGCTGGAATTTTGGCCTTATTATTAGCGGTAATTGGTGGGTCTTGGTTATGGACAACAGTCATAGTAAGTTTATTGTTGGGAACTGCTTACTCTCTGCCACCAATTCGATTAAAACGGTTTCCTTTTTGGGCGGCTTTTTGTATCTATACAGTGCGAGGAATAGTGGTTAATTTAGGACTATTTCTCCACTGGATCCAGCAGTTGAATAATGACCTGTGGCTCCCTCCAGAAATTTGGGCGTTAACCCTGTTTATTTTAGCCTACACTTTTGCGATCGCCATCGTCAAGGATATTCCCGATATTAAAGGCGATCGAGCATATCATATCACCACATTCACCATTCATTTTGGGGCCAAAGCGGTGTTTAATTTAGCCCGTTGGGTGTTAACCGGATGTTATTTGGGTATGGTCATCTTGGGATGGTGGTTTTTGCCCGGAGTTAACCCAATCTTTATCGCACTCGCCCATATCACCGCTTTAATCATTCTCTGGTGGCGCAGTTTATCTGTTGACTTAGAAAATCAAGCCGCGATCGCTGCCTATTATCAATTTATCTGGAAATTCTTTTTCCTGGAATACTTGCTATTTCCCGTTGCTTGCTTTTTGGCTTAAATAATATCCGATTTAAGATACTATTTATGTGATTTATGTGATTTATGTGATTTATTTTGGCAATAGACCCATGAAACGTAGACAATTAGTGACGAATGCAGCCATTGGGGGAGCGATCGCGGCCACCATTGGTTCCTGTGGGCCTGCCAGTGGGCCAAAAGTCAGCGCCGATAGCTTGCCCAATATCACTTGGAACATGGCCACCAGTTGGCCAAAATCCTTAGAAACCCTATTTGGCACCGCTGAATTAATGACCAAAAGAGTCGCAGAAATGACCAACGGGCGATTTAAAATTACCCCTTATGCAGCGGGTGAAATTGTTGGCGGTCTAGAGGTCATGGACGCCGTACAAACGGGTTCCGTTCAATGCGGTCATAGCGCCAGTTACTATTATATTGGCAAAAATTCCGCCCTCGCATTTGGAACCAGTATTCCCTTTGGATTAAACGCCCAACAGCAAAATGCTTGGTTATATCATGGGGGTGGACTGGAACTGATGCAAAAAATTTATGCCACCTTCGGAATTATCAACTTTCCCGGCGGAAATAGTGGGGCACAAATGGGGGGTTGGTACAAAAAAGAAGTCAAAACTCTGGCGGATCTTCAGGGCTTAAAAATGCGGATTCCCGGTATTGGCGGCAAAGTCATGGCCAAACTAGGGGTCAACGTGCAAAATATTGCCGGTGGTGAAGTTTACCTAGCATTAGATCGGGGGGCAATTGATGCCGCTGAATGGGTTGGACCGTTTGATGACCAAAAACTGGGCTTAAACAAAGCGGCTAAATTCTATTATTATCCTGGCTGGTGGGAACCGGGGCCAAGCTTTGATTTTCTGATTAACTTAGCAGCGTGGAATCAACTGCCGAAAGAATATCAAGAAGTCTTAAAAACTGCCTGCTTTGAATCTAATCTTTGGTCTTTAGCCAAATATGATGTATTAAATAGTCAGGCATTGACGGAACTGATTAATTCGGGAACAATTTTGCAACCTTATTCCGCAGAAATTATGCAAGCTGCCCAAAAAGCCACCGAAGAGTTACTCAATGAAGAAGCCAGTAAAAATCCCACTTTTAAAGAAGTGTATCAACAATGGCAAGCATTTCGCCAACAAATTTATCAATGGCATAAAATCAATGAGCTAAGTTTCAGTCAGTTTGCCTTTGGTTAAAGTAATACCATTAAAGTAATACCATTAAATTATTGCTTGGAATATTTTGGAACATTAATGTATGGGCGCAACGCTTGCGCCCCGATATAATTTTGGAAATTTGCGCCCTGATATAATTTTGGAAATCTTGCAAACTTGAAATAACTATAATTGCTCTAGGGATATTTTCAGGAGCAAATAGTTGGCGATCGCCTCCAGATACACCATAAAATTCATGGCTTCACAGCATCCGATACAGACGACAGTGACAGTTAAGCGCTCATTTCCAGCATCCGCTGAATCGGTCGCCAAGCCGCCATCCGAATATCTTCTGGTAAAGTAATTTCTGGAGAGCGATTTTTCATGCAAAAATATAATTTCTCTAAGGTATTCAGTCGCATATAAGGGCACTCATTACAAGCACAATTACTCGTAGGCGGTGCCGGGATAAAGGTTTTATCATTGGCCTGCTTGCTCATTTGATGAATGATGCCCGGTTCAGTGACAATAATAAAAGTTGAACTAGAACTGGCTTGGGCATACTTCAGTAAAGCGCTTGTTGACCCAACATAATTCGCATGACGGAGTACCGGCGGTTCGCACTCTGGGTGAGCGATAATTTCCGCTTCTGGATGCTGAATTTTTAGTTGGACAATTTTCTTTTCCGAAAAGTTTTCATGGACAATACAGCTACCTTGCCATAGTACCAAATCTCGCCCGGTTTGTTCCATCACATAGCGACCAAGATTGCGGTCTGGGGCAAAAATAATCGGTTGATCTTGGGGAATTTGGCTGACAATTTTCACCGCATTAGAGCTCGTGCAAATAATATCGCTCATAGCTTTAATAGCTGCCGAACAGTTGATATAAGAAATCACCAAATGATCTGGGTGGGCAGCTTTGAATTGGGCAAAAGCGTCCGGGGGACAAGTATCCGCTAAAGAACAACCGGCATTGAAGTCGGGCAAGAGCACCAGTTTGTCAGGGTTGAGAATTTTGGCCGTTTCCGCCATAAAGTGAACCCCAGCAAAGACAATTACATCCGCGTCGGTGCTGGCAGCCCTGCGGGAAAGTTCCAGGGAGTCGCCGATATAGTCCGCAATGTCTTGAATTTCTGACTCCTGGTAGTAGTGGGCAAGGATGACGGCGTTGAGTTCTTCTTTCAGGGCGGCGATCGCCTCATAGAGATTATCCGGCACTTGGTTGCCTGCGGTGGCATCCCGTTCTAGAAATGCAGTGGTAAACATAGTTGTTGGTTGAGTTGTTGGTTGAATTGAGTGAGTGGTTGAGTCAGTGGGTGAAACCCTACTTTTTGCCTGTGTTTGGTAATTATAGTAGTTTTTACCAAAATTGGCAAATCTTTTGATATATCTGAGACTTCCCCAGCCCGAACCGCCCACCAACCCTCAACCAACCACCATCAACCCTCAACCAACAACAAATAACCAATCAGTTACTTAACTGCCAGCAAAATGATACTCACCGCCGCCAAAGATACACCTACATAGCCCTGGAAAGACAGAGGCGGTTGATGTAACACCAAAACCCCCAGCAAGTTATGCAAAATTAAGCCACAACTGCCCATTAAAGCGGCAATTAAACCTAACTGAGCATTAGACCAAAGATAAAGCTGCCCAGCCATGCCAATAATCCGCGTAATTGAGAACAGTAAAAACCAGGGATGGAAAAAGCTGCTGCTATCAAGTCCCCATTTGCTGAGGTAGCCAGCGGCTGGCACTTCTCCCAAGATAAAAATTAACTGAGTCGCTAAAGCAATTACCACAATTTTGTTCATAGGTTTAGCCCAAGTAGTATTGAAATTGTCTTAATTAAATTGTGGCCTATTTTTCTGAAATTGCCAATACATTAAAATACAGCTTTTTTATAAAAAAATAAATTACAGCAATTTACAGCCAAATACAGCTTTAGACGATAACTAATTAATTTACAGCGAATTACAGCTTTTTTTGATTTAAATAAATTTTTTAAAGTATTGACAATTTTGACTTATTCAGTTAGGCTATTAATAGCCACCTAGGTTGGGGAGCAGACTATGTTAGACTTGAGAAAACCTAGCAATAGACTATTTCTGGGTATCTTATATCCTGACTGGAGGAATTACAGGGGCGATCGCCGCCATAGCAATTAACATAATTGCTAACATAATCACGCAGGACATCAATCTCCTGCTAGAAAAATGGATCAACAAATATAAAAGTGCCATCAACCGAGCTTATGCCGAGGATGAAAAAAACCTGACATCGAAACCTTGGTGAAAACTACCCGGGCAAAAGTCAAAAACCATATTCAAGGGGAATGCGGCACCATGCGGGTTTTGGATATGACCCAGCCGATTGACTTGGATGATATTTACACTGAGGTAAATATCCTAGAAAAAGTGGCCTCTAGAACTTGGAGAGAATTAGAGACATTGGCCAACGATTGTCAGTCAAAGGATTTTGACCGTTTGGGCTATGGAGCAATTCAAGAATCGCGAGTTCCCGCCTTAAAAGCGGTTGAAGACCATGAAAAGTTATTTGTGTTAGGGAAACCTGGAGCGGGAAAAACCACGTTTTTAAAGCATTTGGCTATTCAGTGTAATTCCGGTAACTTTAAGCCGGACTTAGTGCCAGTATTTATTACCTTAAGGGAGTTCGCGGTGGCCAAGGGTCAACCTAGTTTACTCACTTACATCCAAAAATGGATGCAGCTTAAGGGCGTGACCTCTGAACAAGTGGAGACATTGTTAAGTGAAGGCAAGGTTTTTCTGTTACTGGATGGGCTGGATGAAGTCAAACGCGAAGAAAGTGGGCGTCTGATCGATCAGGTTCGGGAGTTTCTGCGAGATTTTCCTAAAAATCCCTGTGTGATGACCTGCCGAATTGCCGCCCAGGAATATACTTTTGTTGAGTTCACCGAAGTTGAGGTGGCAGATTTTACCGAGAAACAGATTCAGAGTTTTGTGCAGAAATGGTTTACCACGAGATTTCCCGATCGCGCCCAAGACTTAATTGAGAAATTCCATCAGAAGCTAAATGCTAATAAACCGAGTAAGGAACTGGCAAGCAATCCCCTGCTTTTAACCCTTTTGTGTTTGGTGTTTGAGGAGTTAAAAGCATTTCCCCAGAAACGTTCGCAACTCTACAAAGACGGATTAGACTTGCTCCTGAAAAAGTTGGATAATCAGCGGAATATTGAGCGGTCAAAACTTTACAAAGGTTTAGACAGTCAGCAGAGAGCGGATTTACTGAGTTATTTGGCTTATACTACTTTCACCCAAGGTAAGCTTTTCTTTGACCAAGAGGAAATTGAAGGGTATATTGTGAAATATATCCGCAATTTACCCGATGCTCAAACTGATGCCAAGGAGTTGCGCTTGGATAGTACCGCAGTGTTGAAAGGAATTGAAGCCCACCATGGGATTTTAGTCGAAAGAGCCCAACATATTTACTCTTTTTCTCACTTGACCTTTCAAGAATATTTTACCGCTCGTCAAATTGTCAATAATACCGATCCTGATACCTTGCAAGAGACTTTTAACACCTTGGTGAGTCACATAGCGAATAAGCAATGGCGCGAGGTGTTTCTCTTAACTGTGGAAATGCTGACCAATGCGGATTATTTGCTCAAGTTAATGAAGCAAAAAGTTGACCAAACCGTGGCGGGGGATAAAGATATCCAAAAACTGCTGGTCTGGTTAAAGGAAAAGGCTGATTCAATCAAGCATACTTATAAACCGGCGGCGGTTCGAGCCGATTATCTTGAGCCAGCTTTAGATGATTATTTGCCAGGTTTTTTATGTGAAGTTCGCGACTGCTTGCCCGACGAAATAGCGATCGATACATTTCTCAAAGTAGACTTGGGGATTGCTTTAAACCAAAATCTCCAAGATCCCAGCGTCATCAAAAAATTTCAGGGATTAGACTATGGACTCGATCGCACGATTGATAAAAAGTTTGACCAGGACTTGTATTTTCCATTTAAACCGGGTCAATTTGAAGATCGCAATAGCTTTTCTGCTCATGCTAAAAACTGCGATCGCTCAACAATTCTCGATAACTCTTTAGCTTTTTTAGAGAAATTAGAGAAAAAACATAAATGCGACCCGGAACTCAAAGCAGCACTGCAAAAGTTACAAAGTCAATTACCGTCAGACCCTGACTCAGCAGTCATTGAGCAATGGTTCAACCAAGATGAAGGGAAAGCCTGGACGGAACAGTTAAGAACGGTGATGATTAAGTATCGCAATGTCGGTCACGATTGGCAATTCAGCGATGCACAATATCAGCTATTAAAGGATTACTATAATAGCAATCTGTTGCTAGTCCAATGTTTGCAACAAGCTCGCTATGTGAGTCGCGAAGTCCGAGAAAAAATCGAGGCTACTTTGCTATTACCGCAAGCGGAACTTGAGCAAGGTTAACCCCATCTGATTTTGGGTCTGGGGTTGCCGTCTGTGGTTTATATAGTCATTTCAATTGTGATTGATACAATGATCTGGGGGCGCAATGCTTGCGCCCCGATATAAATTTATCAATCTTACTTGAAATCACGATAGTAACCTGTAGGTTGGGTTGAGGAACGAAACCCAACCTAAGAATCTACTCAGGCAATAAAACGGTTTGTTTCACATATAGTAATTTCAAAAAATCTGTTTATTTAAAATTACTATATGTGTCAGGGCGAAGCATAAAGCCTGACGGCATAGCTTCGCCCTTACAGATTCAACAACCAACAACCAACCAACAACCAACAACCAACAAACAACAAACAACCAACCAACAACACCAACAACAAACAACAAAAAACCCCTTGTTCTTGTCAGGGGGTTTGGGGCATCGTTAGGGATGAATGATGCAAAAATAATATAAATTGCCGGTCAATATTTCGCGGAATCTCTAAGCGGAAACCAGAGAAGCTAAAGGATTAGGAATCGAAGCAGAAGGAGCATCAAACTTGCCCACAACCACATATTCTAAACGTAACTTTAACCAAGTGATAAACTGGGGATTAGTAGAGATGATCGCTGCTGCTGGCTGAGGTATTTTGGCTTTAACTTCTTTCATCTCTGGGGCTTCTAGAAATGCCGGTTGTTTGACTAGCCAAAAATCTATTTCTTTGTTGGTTTCTTGGTAGTGGCGAGTGCGTTCTCTAAACACCTCTTCCAGAGGTTCTTCTTCTAACAAGAAACGTTGACTTGCGGCGACATAATGATAAGTTTGCATAGTTCTTCACAAATTGATTGACGATTAATATATGGGTTTATGGGTTAGTTGTTGATTGGTGGTTGGTGGTTGCTGGTTGGTGGTTGTTAGTTAGTGGTTGGTGGTTGTTGGCAATCAACAATCAACTAACAACAAATTAAACTTCGCCTCTGATGGCTTGTTTCATTTCTCGGACTGCTCGTTCCATGCCAACCAGGACAGCACGAGCAATAATTGTATGTCCAATATTGAGTTCTTCCATGCCTTCAATACAGGCAACAGGACGCACATTCCAATAGGTTAGACCATGACCGGCATTGACGCGCAAGCCCAGATGACGAGCTTTTTGACATCCTTGGGTTAAAATTGCCAATTCTTTCGCCTGGGCGATTTCGCCTTTGGCTTCGGCATAAGCCCCAGTATGCAGTTCTATGAATTTGGCTCCAGTCTTGGCGGCAGCTTCGATCTGTGCGTCGTCGGCATCAATAAATAGGCTGACGGGAATGCCCGCACCTTGTAATTGGGACACGACCTCGGTGAGGCGATCGCATTGACCGGCGATATCCAGCCCGCCTTCGGTGGTCACTTCTTCCCGACGTTCCGGCACCAGGGTGACATAATCTGGCTTAATGTCGAGCGCAATTTGCACCATTTCCGAGGTAGCGGCCATTTCCAAATTTAAATGAGTCCGCACCGTTTGCCGTAACAAGCGCACGTCACGGTCTTGAATATGGCGGCGGTCTTCCCGCAAATGCACCGTAATCCCATCAGCGCCAGCGAGTTCCGCCAACACGGCACCCGCTACGGGGTCAGGTTCTACGGTGCGTCTGGCTTGGCGAATAGTGGCAATATGGTCAATATTTACGCCAAGGGTAGGTTGTTGAGACATGGTTTCAAAGGCGAACTTTTACTTAGCGATACTTAGCGAATTACTTAGCGAATTTTTGCTTAGATGCTTAGATTAGGGTAGAACAAAGCCTGGGCTAGTAATTTTTACCAGGTAAACCACCCGTTATTTCAGCAAAAGCTTAATAAGCGAATGAACCAACCCAGGCGACGATTACCCCTAAGATCGAACCGACCAACACTTGAAAAGGTGTATGGCCAAGAATTTCCTTAAGACGGTCTTCGGTAAATTGATGATCCTCAAATAACTCGATAATTTGGTTCAGGACACGAGCCTGATCTCCAGCCGCCCGACGCACCCCAGCCGCGTCGTACATGACAATCACCGCGAAAATGGTTGCCAGGGCAAACTCAGTGCTTGACCAACCCACGGTTTGACCGATGCCGACTGCCAGGGCGGTGACTAGGGCTGAATGAGAACTCGGCATCCCGCCAGATTCAACCAGTGAGTGAAAATTAAGCTGGCGATTTTTCACCAACTGGAAAAAGAGTTTTGAGAATTGGGCGAGTAAACAAGCAATCACCGCAACCAGCAAGACCCGGTTGTCGAAGATATGGCCAAATTCCTTCATGGGGTATTGCACCTTTTATGAGTTTCGATTAGGGAGCCTTGAACAGCCTAGCAAAATGTTACCTTGTCGCTGTCCTAACCAGCTATAGCAGGATAGCAAAACGCAGAAATGTACTGCTACGTCCTTTGGAATTGCCTAGTAAGTACGGCTGGTGATAAAATCGGCGATCGCGCATAAAGGCACTCCCTGCAAACCAAACGGTGCTAACTGGGCTTTTGCCTCGGCAACTAACTGAGTAGCCTGCCGTTGAGACTCTTCTAACCCCAACAAGCTGGGGTAAGTCACCTTTTGGGCGGCCAAATCTTTCCCAGCACTCTTACCTAACTGCTCTTTAGTCTGAGTGATATCGAGAATATCATCAATAATTTGAAAGGCCAAGCCGATATTTTGAGCATAACGAGCAAGTCTTTGCAAAGTCTCTTCCCCAGCACCTGCCAAAGTTGCCCCACAAAGCACGCAAGCTTCCAACAAAGCCCCAGTTTTATGGGTGTGAATAAAATGTAAAGTTTCCAGGGAAACATCTGGTTTGCCCTCAGACTCGATATCCACCACTTGACCACCCACCACTCCAGCAGGACCAAAAGCTCGTCCTAACTGGGCAATTACTTTTAATACCCGGTCTGCTGGGACATTCTGGGTTCGACTGGCGACAAATTCAAAGGCATAAGTTAATAAACCATCTCCGGCTAAAATAGCAATATTTTCCCCATAGATTTTATGATTGGTCAGCTTGCCACGGCGATAATCATCATTATCCATTGCCGGTAAATCGTCGTGAATTAAAGACATAGTGTGAACCATTTCTAAGGCGCAAGCAGTGGGCATGGCCATATCAATAGTTCCTCCCGCTAATTCACAACTTGCTAAACATAAAATCGGTCGTAAACGTTTGCCTCCAGCCATGAGGGAATAGCGCATAGACTCATAGATTTTTTCGGGATATTCGACCTTAATTGAAGCATCTAAAGCCGCTTCGACTAGCTTTTGCCGTTGTTTTAAATAGGCAGATAAATCAAATGCTCCACTATTCTCTACACTGGTCGAATTGGTTGATAAATTTTCTGTTCTTGCTATCATTTTTTCTATTCTTTGTTGTTTATAGATGATTTTAATGGTTCTTTTGGTCTTTTTTGTTACTTATTATTCCTTGGGTAATTTTTGGCTTATTATTGTTAGTTTATTGTTCGGTTTCGGTTTATATTACCATTAACGACAAGCAAAAAAACAACAAATAGCAAACCATAAGCAAAAAACAAGCAAAAAACAATAAATAGCAAGCAACAAATAGCCAAAATAGCCAACTAAATCTTAAATCCCAGGCGCTGACTGTAGCTCCAAACGGTATTTTCTAACAGCATGGCTACGGTCATCGGACCAACACCACCGGGTACGGGGGTGATGAGTTGGGCGACTTTTTGGGCGGACTCAAAATGAACATCCCCGGTCAGACGGGATTTTCCGGTTTCATCGGTGACGCGGTTGATACCCACATCAATTACTACGGCGCCGGGTTTAATCATGTCTCCGGTAATCATTTCCGGTCGTCCGATCGCCACCACTAATATATCGGCACTCCCAGCAATAGCTTTTAAGTCGGTGGTTCGGGAATGGGCAACAGTCACTGTAGCATTAGCTTCTAGCAGCATCAGGGCAAGCGGTTTACCTACCAGGATACTGCGACCAATTACCACCGCTTGTTTCCCCTTGGGGTCAATATTATATTCTTGCAGCATCCGCATCACCCCAGCGGGAGTGCAACTGCGTAAACTCGGTTCTCCGCGCACCAAACGACCCATATTGGTGGGATGTAATCCATCCACATCTTTATCAGGATCGATTTGGTTTAGCAGGACTACGGAGTCCAGGTGAGGGGGGACTGGTAGTTGCAGCAAAATTCCGTCTACGCGATCGTCTTGATTTAATTCCGCGATCGCCCCTTGGAGTTCTGCCAGGGAAACATCTGCGGGAAAATGCCGCCCAAACGAAGCTATTCCCACCTTGGCACAAGCTGTTTCTTTATTTTTCACATAAGCCGCGCTTGCGGGGTTATCTCCCACCATCAATACCGCTAGACCAGGGGGACGGGTATTTGGGGGGCGGCTGTCAATGCGCGATCGCAAATCACCCTGAACTTTTTGGGCGAGAGCTTTTCCATTTAAAATAATGGCAGTGTTCGAGTCCATCACAATTCAACCTGGGTTGAAATTCTCGCAAGCTGTTCTGGGCACGACTCAGCACAGCCTGACTAAAATTGCCTTATTAGTTTCGCACATCCCGTCGGACTTATGGCAAACAGCGAGGGAAATTACAAAACGCTCTTCTCTTGCCCAGAACATGCCCAGAGAACATGCCTAGACAGTATAATTCTTTCGCTCTAAGACCAAAACCTCCTTAACTCGTTCATACTCTGCGGTTGCTTCTGAGACAAGACCGGAGACTTCTGGGGTCAGCGGAAGGTCTTCTTTCTTACTGACACGACCGCTGGCCTCCAATTTCTTACAAATCTCACCCAGGTGCATGGCTCCCAGACTAAAACAGATAGATTTCAGGGTATGGGCATTATGCTCGAGACTTTCCGGATCATCAGCGGTCACGGCAGCAGAAATCTCCTCCAGTAGTGGAGGCGTATCTGCCAAAAAACTATCAATTAAATCGAGCAAAAACTCACTTGATTCTGGATCCCCAGGAGTCCCCAAAGCATGCAGAACTGAGCTATCAAAACTCGGGGATGGCTCCAAAGCAGCACTGGTGGAGTCGTTCTTAACTTGATCCTTAGCTCGATCATTGCAATTCATTGCTTGATCAGTTCCTATAGTTCTCATCGGTAGTGTCGCTGCTTGAGCCAGCGACTCAGTGGTTTTTACTAATCGACAAGCATGGCATCTTTGCAACGCTTGACTGAGTTCTTCCAGACGAATAGGCTTACTCAAATAGTCGTGCATTCCCACATCAAAACACCTTTGCCGGTCTTCCATCATGGCATTGGCGGTCAAAGCAATAATATACGGAACTCCCAAATGGTTCTGCTCCTGATAAATTTTCACCGTAGCCTCCAACCCATCCATTTCCGGCATACGCAGATCCATTAAAATCACATCATAATCTTGACGCCGCAAAGCTTCCAACACTTCCAAACCATTAGCAACCACATCAGCGCGATAACCTAGACGTGCCAAAAGATTTAAGGCGACTTTTTGGTTGACTACGTTATCCTCTGCTAATAAAATTTTTAACGGATTTTTTTGACCAAGGGTCGGATCAACTGCTGCCGTTGCCATATCTGTCAGCGCCGGAGAAGCTAGGACGGGAATCCCAAATACTTCCAGTAAAGTACGATAAAAATGGGACTGTTTAACTGGCTTATGCAAAAAAGCTGCCAGGTTCAACTTCTCCTGACAAAGACTTTCAGTTCCTGAAATTCCCAGGGAAGTTAAAATAACCAGCGGTAAATGCTGACAATGGGGTAATTGGCGAATTGCTCTAGCCAGAGTTAGCCCATCCATGTCCGGCATTTGCATATCCAAAATCGCCAAATCAAAGTGTTGTTCTTGGGCCAGCCAGCTCATCGCCTGGTCGCAGGAAAGCGCCGGGAATGGTTCCATTTTCCAAGCTGCTATTTGCAAGGACAAAACTTGGCGATTAGTGGGATTATCATCTACAATTAGCACCTTTTTACCAGATAATTCTGAGTGTTCACCTCGGAGATAATCTGGGACAAAATCTTTACTTTCCAGTGCCACAATTCTCAAGTAAAAGGTTGAACCTTGTCCCACTTGGGTTCGCACCCACAACTTCCCTCCCATTATTTCACTAAGACGCTTACAAATAGCTAAACCTAGTCCCGTACCGCCATACTTGCGGGTGGTAGAAGCGTCTACTTGACTAAAAGCTTGGAACAAGCGATCTATTTTATCTGGGGGAATACCAATACCGGTATCTTTAACGGCAAACTCAATTTCATACTTCCTGGAGGGTTTTTCACCCGGTTTTGTCTCACTAATCCCTACTTGTTTGGCAGTAACACCGACTACAACTTCCCCTTTGTCGGTAAACTTAATTGCATTGCCAATTAAATTGACTAAAACCTGCCGGATCCGCGTGGAGTCTCCTATAATTACATAAGGACATTCAGGGTCAATCTGACAAGTTAGCTCTAGTCCTTTTTTCGCAGCTGACATACTCAATAATCTGAGCGCGTCCTCAACACAGTCTCTTAAGTCAAAAGGGTAGTATTCTAACTCTAGCTTCCCGGATTCTATTTTGCTAAAATCCAGAATGTCATTGATAATTGTTAGCAGAGCATCCCCACTAACTCTAATCATTTCTACCCAATCTCTTTGTTGTCGACTGAGAGGGGTATCCAACAACAAGCTAGTCATGCCAATTACCCCATTCATGGGCGTTCTAATTTCATGGCTCATGGTGGCCAAAAATTCACCCTTAGCCCGGGTGGCTTCTAACGCTTGGTCTCTGGCTTTTTCCAGCTCGGCAACTGCTACTTTTCTCTCCAGGGTTACTCCTATCCATTGAGTGATTAACTTGAGAAGTTCTCGGTTGAATGAATTGGGGTATTCCGCTTCATTTGGGGTATTATCCGAGTTATTATTGGCTATTGTACGAGCAAAACTGATGGTGCCGTAAAGCTTTCCATGGACGGTAATTTTGGCGCCGATATAAGATTGCACTGGGACTTGGTAAGAAGCGGCAAATGCGGGATTTTTGAACCAGTCGTTGCCTTCAGATTTGATACAAACTGGCTCGGTTGATTTAATGGTTTCTCGGCAGTAAGTATAATTGAGATCGAATTTGACTCCTGGTTGAATGCGCTGCTGGGGATCGTAAACGGCGATTACTTTGTACTCTGGGTACTCTGGCTGCTCGTTTTCTGTCAGTTTGATCTGAGATAATATGCCTACATCCATTTTAAACCAATTACAGCCCGCTGTCAATAATTCTGCTAATTTTTTTTCAAAATTTTCCTCGTTGGCAGTAGTAATTTGATATAGTTCTCGGATGATCGCTTCATTTTGCCGCAATAATTCTTCCACGATAATGCGCTGGCTTACTTCTTGTTTTAGTTCTGCATTTTGTTGGATAAATTCCTGAGTTTTCTTTTGTAAATTGGCACTTTTTTTTCGCTCAAAAATATCATTGATTAATTTAGAAATTACTATACTAATGATAGTTAACCCGCTCAGGGTAAAGCCTAATTTATTATTTTGTTGGGCATGGTTATCTTTTTTGAGAGTGAAAATTTTTATTTTCCATCTTATTAACTCTAAGTCAATAGTTTTTTCATAAGTAAAATAATCCTTTTCTAGATGAGTTAGATTTCCCTCACTATTTATATGGTTAACTACTTTTTCTGTAATCGGGTTTTTTAGCGATTTATTGGTGTATAAAATACTTGGCTTTGATGGCACTGATTCGTCTAATATATACACCTGAGTATTTGCCAAAAAGGCCGTTAACGCCTTAGTTTGAAGCATTTTTTCCGGGTAAAATGTGGCGGCGATAAATCCTTTTAGGGCGTTACGGCGGGCTGCTAAGGAGTTGAGCAAAATATTTTGGTTGTAATTTTGATTGTAGACAGCTTGAAAAACTATCACCTTTACTTGCTCTTTAGTTTCTGCTGTGAGTCTAAGCCCCGGAGTCGCTACCAGCCCAAAAGTTGCCACCATTTCCCCCGTGTCTCTAGCTTGATCTAAGGCAGCTTTCAGTGTGGGAACAGAACCCATGTCAAACCCAAGGGCAGTTTCATTTTGGGTGTGAGGTTCCAGGTAGTAAATGGGGAAGTATTCCGGGCGATCGCCTGCCCTAAGTTTTTCTTGTGCTTTTTCTTGTCCTCCCGCTTGTTCCCAGATTTCAAACTTGGGATAGCCCTCCGCCCGGGTTGCTTGCTCAAAAGCTGTCCGATCTGCGGCGGTCACCTTTGGGATCCACTTGAGAGTGTTGATACTGGGATAACGGTCAATAAACAGCTTTACAAATTGATTAAATTCTTGTCTTGTGACTGTATCCGATGCTTGATAAAAACTCTGGAGAGACAAAACTAAATCTAAGTTTTGACTAATTTGCTGTTCAATGGTGAACGCACATAAACTGGCTAACTGTTCAAATTCTTTTTGTTGTTTAGTTTTTGCCAAGTCTCTTATAATAAGAAAACTAGCAAAAGAAGACGTCAAGCCTACCACAGCAACTAAGACAAGCGGTAGATACCTTTGCCAGGATTTGCCTTGTTTAATTTTCATTGGTTTTAGCTATTCTAGTTATTTGATTATTGTTTTTGATTGTTGCTATTTTTTTAGTATTTTTTTGCTAGAAAACTGTTGGGCGAGAAAGTTTATCTCACCCACAGTTTATCACCTTTTTTATTCTATTCCTTCAATCGGAGCAAATCCTTGGCGTTGAATATTTTCTGTGACGCAACGGGGTTCTAAAAATTGCAGTAAGTAATCAGGACCGCCAGCTTTGGAACCCACTCCGGACAGCTTGAAGCCGCCAAAGGGTTGCCGAGAGACGATCGCCCCGGTAATTCCCCGGTTAATATACAGGTTGCCCACTTCAAACTCGGCTTTTGCTCGGTCGATATGAGAAGGAGTCCGGGAATATAAGCCTCCGGTTAAAGCGTAGTTTGTCCCATTAGCTATATCCAAAGCTTGGGAGAAATCTTTTGCCCGCATGACCGCCAACACCGGACCGAAGATTTCCTCTTGGGCAATGACCGCATCAGGTTTCACGTCGGTGAAAATTACCGGGCCAACAAAGTAGCCGTAGTCAGGACTGGGCATTTCTAGGGCTAAAGTAGCTTCTCGTTTGCCTTGTTCGATATATTCGCGAATGCGGGCTTGAGCATTGCCATCAATCACTGGTCCAACTTGGGTGCTGGGGGCTTCCCCCGGGCCAATGTTCAGCGATCGCGTCGCCTCTACCAAGCGAGTGACAAAAGTGTCATAGATGGGTTCCAAGACGATCGCCCGCGAACAAGCAGAACATTTTTGTCCGCTGTAGCCAAAAGCTGAAGCTACCACCCCGGCTACTGCTTGATCCAAGTCGGCACTTTCATCCACAATCACCGCATTTTTGCCGCCCATTTCCGCAATCACCCGTTTCAGGTGTTTTTGCCCTGGTTCTAAAATAGCGGCTTCGGCATAAATCTGACTGCCCACTTCCTGCGACCCGGTAAAGGCGATCGTATGGACTGCGGGGTGTTTCACCATATAAGTACCCACAGTGGAACCTTTCCCCGGCACAAATTGGAACACCCCAGCCGGAACCCCAGCCTCGACTAAAATTTCGGTAATTTTTGCGGCAATTACACTGGTGACAGCCGCAGGTTTTAATAAGGTACAATTTCCGGCGACCAAAGAAGCCACGGTCATGCCCACGGGAATGGCTAGAGGGAAATTCCAGGGAGAAATAATCACGGAAATGCCACGAGGTTGATAGTGATAGCGGTTAGTTTCTCCGGGAATATCATAGTTATAACCGGCGGCTAACCGTTCCATTTCGTCCGCATAATAACGACAAAAGTCGATCGCCTCGGACACTTCTGGGTCGGCTTGCCGTAAGGTTTTGCCCGCTTCCAATACCATCCAAGCCACTAACTCATGGCGGCGTTGTGCCATAATTTCCGCCGCTTTCCGCAACACCCCAGCCCGTTCCCGGACGGGAGTTTTCCGCCATGCGGGAAAGGCAGCTTTGGCCGCACGAATGGCATTTTCCGCTTGTTCAATGGAAATCATGCCGATTTTGCCAATTACTTCGCTGTAGTGGGAAGGGTTGACGGAATCAACAGTTTCCAGGGTATTCACATATTCCCCATTAATTAACGGTAAATAGGTCTTACCTAGTTGTTGCCGGACGGCTTTTAGGGCTAGACTGCTTTTGTGCCGCAGTTCGCTTTTGGCATAATCCGTATCAGCGGCGTTGGGGAATGCTTGTTTAGCGTGATATTCTGCTTTAACTTGGGCTTCGGAGACAATGGGGGCGGCTAATAATTGTTCTATCGGTCGGTCTTCTTGGCTTTGGCGCAAGAAAGAACTGTTGGCGGTATTTTCTAGTAGCCGCCGAATTAAATAAGCCATTCCCGGCAGTAAGTCCCCGTAAGGGCAGTACATCCGCACCCGATAACCCCGTTGGACTAAGGCTTTGGCTAGTTTGTCCCCCATGCCGTAGAGGACTTGCATCTCAAAGCGTCGGCGCGGAATATTCAGGGTTTCGGCGATCGCCATTGCATGAGCCTGCGATCGCACATTATGGCTACCAATAGCGGCATATAAGTATTGATGATTTTCCATCAACAACTCGGTCATCCGCTCAAAGTTGGCATCGGTGACGGTTTTATCATTAAACACTGGTTGTGGCCAATGGCGTTGCTGGGATTTAATGGTTTCCTGATCCCAGTAAGCCCCTTTGACCAAGCGCACGGTAATCGGGTTGCCTCGTTGTTTCGCCCATTCGATTAAATCTTGCAAATCTTGGTAGCTATCCCGCAAATAGGCTTGCAAAGTGACGCCGATATCCGTGCGATCGTGGTATTCTTCTTCTAGGAGCAGTTTTTTCAGAATCGACAGAGTAATATCCTTATATTCATACTGTTCCATGTCAAAGTGAACTGCTGCCCCGACTTTTTTGGCATGACGTAACAAAGTATGAATGCGATCGCTCACCACCTGGGCGCTGCCTTCGGGGTCTACCGGGTCAAACTGAGAATAGAAAGCCGTCAGTTTTACCGAAACTTGGACTTTTGGCAAGGGTTCTCCGTCTGCCTCATCAATTTCTGGCACCTTTGACCACTTTTGAGCTACGGCAGTAAGCTCATCCATCAACTCCAAATAGCGATTTAAATATAATTGAGCTTCCGACTCAGTAATCACCGCCTCACCGAGCAAATCCATCGTAAACGTCATCTTATCTCTCCGCAGACGTTCGATGGTTTTAATCGATTGCTTAATATTTTCCCCAGAAATATACTTTTGGGCCAGAGTTTTGACTGCCGTAGCGACCGTAGTGGCGGCGATTTTTCCTGCGGGAGAGTCCGTCCCAGTAAAACTCAGCAGCTTTTTCAGGGCATCGGGTAACTCTACTTCTTCTGTAGTCAGATATTCTTGCAGGTGGCGGGCAATTTCTGGCTGACTACGTAATGCTGGCAGGCAGTCAATAAAACGAAACAGTTGCACCCGTAGCCCTGGGTTGCTCATCGTCCAATCCAGCAGCTTATCATCCCAGCGCATTTGGTCTTGCAACTGAGCCAAAAACGAGCGTTTTTCCTGGGTTGCAACCAAAAGTTCTTTGGCAATTGCTTGAGTTTTCGTTTCGTAGGTCGTGTGATTTTTTGAGAGTGCTAAAACCATAAGTATCCACTAGAATATATGGGACAACATCAGACAAGAAACCGGCGCTGGCCTAAATTATTCCTGACTTGATTCCCGAACTAATTGTACTTCCTCTATGACCCTCTGTGACTCTGTGGCAGGGATTTTTTATTTTTTTATCACCACAGAGGCACAGAGAATCACAGAGAGAAAACCTGTAATTTCAGTCGTATATTTTTTAACCAATATGTCCTTAACTCTCAGACTCGATCGCCAACAAGTTAAGCGTTTGTGTCAAGGCGGAATCTATCGCGTTTGTTTAGTTATCCTACAATTGAGCGCGCTCGACAATTTGGCAGACAATTTGGCAAGCGCCCAAATTATCCCAGATAATAGCCTACCGAATAATTCCCAGGTGATGCAAAATGGTGACAGATTCACCATTGACGGTGGCACCACGGCGGGGCAAAACCTATTTCATAGCTTCCAAGAATTTTCTCTAAATACGGGAAATGAAGCTTATTTCAATAATAGCACTAATATCACTAATATTATCACCCGAATTACCGGAGCAAATCCTGCCCATATTGACGGATTAATTCGGGCTAATGGCAATGCTAACCTATTTTTAATCAGTCCCAATGGCATATCCTTCGGCCCGAATGCCCAATTAGCGATCGGGGGTTCATTTATTGCCAGTACCGCTGAAAGCATCTTATTTAATGATAGCACAGTTTTTAGTGCCAAAAACCCTGAGATTAGCTCCCTACTAACGGTAAATGTTCCCATTGGTTTACAGTTTGGCTCAAACCCCGGTAAAATTCAAATTACCGGAGCAGAAAACGCCATTGTATATAATGAATTATTTCGGCCTATTTTTAGCGATCGCCCCGTAGGAATAGAAGTTTCACCCAACAACACAGTAGCTTTAACTGGGGGTGAAATTACATTTCAAGGTGGCCATCTCACCACCAGAGGTGGTCGGATAGAACTAGGCAGTGTTGGCGGAAATAACACCGTTAATTTAGTGCCAGTTAATAATGGTTGGACTATAGATTATACAGGGGTAGAAAACTTCCAAAACATCAAATTATCCCAAGGAGCTTCTATCGTTGCATCGGGGCAAAGAGGGGGCGACATTCATCTCCGAGGACAGTCAATTTTATTATATGATGGTTCAGTCATCGTGGCCAATCCCTTGGGTGACTTGCCCAGTGGCGGCATCACCATTAAAGCCATTGATTCGGTAATTGTCAGCGGTATTAGTAATCAGTTTAACTTTCCCAGTTCTATTTTAAACGAAGTAGAAGCAGGGGCTTCTTCTTCGGGCGGTTTTCTTAACATTGAAACTGGCAGATTAATCATCGAAAACGGGGCAGTAGTTTCCGTGGGAACTTTCGGCAGTGGAGACGGGGGAGACTTGCTAATTAATGCCAGAGAATCCGTAGAACTCAGAGGACTCAGAACCGGAGGAATTCCCACTTTATTACTCAATGAAGCAAACGAAGAAGGCACTGGCAGCGGCGGCACTTTAGAGATTAATACCAGACGGTTAATCATGGAAAATGGCTCGACCATTTCCGTCGGAACATATAATCCAGTGGGGCGGGGAGGAAATATTATTATTAATGCTTCAGAATCTATAGAAATGTCTGGCAGAAGTAAGAACCCAATTGGCAGTACAATTTCCATTGCCGCTTATAATGATAGTCGCAATTCTGCTGGCAAGATAGTGATTAATACTGGTCGCTTAATCTTGCGAGATAAAGCAGAAATTGGCGGTGAAAATCAGGGTTTGGGCAGCGGGGGAAATGTAAAAATTAATGCGAATAGTATTTTTCTAGACACCGATGCCAGGATTGCGGCAAATACCACCTTTGGCAATGGGGGTAATTTAACTTTAAATATCAGTGATGGATTAGTGATGCGCGGGCAAAGTAAAATTACTACTGAAGCGGGGAATAATGGCGATGGCGGCAATATTGCCATTAATGCGGCTACGGTGGTAGCCTTAGAAAATAGTGATATCGTGGCCAATGCTTTTGAAGGCAGTGGCGGCCAAATTAACATTAATACTCAGGGAATTTTTGGCACGGAATTCCGAGAGGAATTAACCTCAAAAAGTGATACTACCGCTTCTTCTGAGTTTGGCTTATCCGGGACGGTGACGATTAATAATCCAGCGGTTAATCCCACTACCGGATTAGTGAAACTTTCTGAACGAGTCAACGACCCAGAGAGTCAAATTGAAGTGGGCTGTGCTGCGGCAAGAGGAAATTCTTTTACGGTGGTTGGACGCGGTGGAATTCCCGAAACTCCTGCCAATTCTGTTTCCGGTTACACTATTTGGCAAGATTTACAAGATTTTTCCCTTGCTGATAGTTCGAGTCAGGTTTCTCGTTTCATGGCTGGGGATATTGTCGCCAGAATTAACTCGCCAATTGTTGAGGCCAATAGTTGGCTGATTGGTGCTAATGGAGTGGTGAAATTAGTGGCGGTTTCACCAGAGTATAGCAACCCTCAGAGGGTGGTTTCCTGTCCAGGACGTTAGAGAGGAGAGAGGATAATTCTCAGTTCTCACAAAAAGTCGAAGAAAGCTGAAAGAAACTCCTTGGGAAACGAGAAACCCGGTTTCTTCGAGAAACCGGTTTTCTCAGTCCTCAGAAAAAATCAAAGAAAGCTGAAAGAAACCTTTGAGAATGTTGAATGGACTGCCGGAATGCCTCGCGACAAAAGAGTAAACAAGAGTAAACAAAAAACCCCTAGCACTTGAACTAATGCTAGGGGTTTTCACTGCCAATCATGTATTTTTTCCACTCTTGATGCAAGCCACTCGTGACATATTTTGTGACTTCAAAGTAGAGGCTGCTGTGCGGTTTGCGGGGATGATGGGCAAGAGGCATATTGGCTTCTTGGGGGGTGCGATTTCCTTTTTTGACATTGCAACGAATGCAAGCAGTGACCAAATTTTCCCAGGTATCTCCACCATGACGCGATCGCGGCAGGACGTGATCCAGGGTGAGGTTATCTCCAGAATATCCACAATATTGACAAGTGTAATTATCTCGGCAATATATATTTCGACGAGTCAAGGGTATATCTTTGTAAGGCAGTCGGACGTATTGACGCAGCCGAATGACCGTAGGCAGGGGAAACTCAGCATAGACATATTTGCCGTTATGTTCAAGTTGCTCGGCTTTGCCTTTGAGCAATAAAACCACCGCTCTTCGCCAGTTGGTGATATTGAGCGGTTCGTAGGAAGCATTAAGAACGAGAACCTTACTCATTGATTTTGCTTAATTTTAGGGGTCTTAAAAGTGGGTTTTTTCGATGCTAACACAAGTTCTAACTTTAAGCTGGCTTATGTTCCATTTGATCCCCGCGCCAAATCACAATTAATTATTAACAACATTTACCTGCTTTCCCGGTAGAACCAGAGAAGGAAAAAAGTGCTATCCCCCAACACCAAATAGGGTAAATCCTGCCCAATATTTCGGTTCTGGGAATTGTTGCTTGGTGACGAGCATAGCTCGACGTAAAGATTGGGCTTTGTCTCCTGTGATTTGAAAATTTTGATAGAACTGTTTCATCAGCATGGGACTGGAGTCAGCCGGGGGCAACCAGAGAGAGAGGACTAATGTGCTGGCTCCCGCGATTAAAAAAGCCTGGGAAATGCGGAAAACCCCGTCGCCCCAAATTTGACCCCGCGCAATATCGCAGCCACTTAAGCAGACTAGATCCGCCCTTAAGGGCAATTGATGCCGCGCGCCACTCAAACGAAAGATATCTCCCAAGGTCAAAAAACCATCTTTCCCCTGTTCATTTGGGGCTAATGCCACGACTCCTTCCATGTGTTCCGTAGAACCCAGGCAACCATGAGTGGCTAAGTGAATAATTTTCGCCTGGGGCATTTGGGCCAAAACTACTTGTCGCGTAGCGGCATCATTGGTCAGGGGGACGACTTCGAGGACTTCAGCCACCGCTTTGGCTTCCATTTCTGCCCCCGGTAAGCGAGTCATATAGACGGGTGCTTCCCCAAAGTGCAGGGAAAAACCGGGCATTGTGGGATTGCCCACGACTAATGCGGGATAAAGATTCAGGGGTAATTTGCCACTGGAATCTGGATCGCGATCGCGGGTTAAATTTGTGTTTAGGTTCAAGGAAGTGGTGACTGCTTCATCCCCTGGCAAATCCATCCGAGCAAATGTTTGTTTTTGTCTTTTCCTAACTAATTCTAGTACCTGCAAACTTGGTGTACTGAGCAAGGTATGTTTTTCGAGCAAATATTGGCCATTTCGATCTTTTAGCGCTCCAAAGGGCAGCAAAAATAGGAAATCTTGGGGAATAATTGTCACTCTTGAGGTCGGATTAGTCGGCAACCAATCCGCGATCGGCTCAATGAGAAACTGATAAAGTAGTTGTAGTTGTTCATCCAAGGAATAGCGGCGAAAACTGGCAGGCAGCGTAAATAAATAGTCTTCTCCGACCGCGATCGCCTCTCGAACTGTCCTGACTAAACTAGCTAAAGAAGTCTGATATTTTTCCAGTAAAAGTCTTAAGTCAACTTCTTGAAACCAAGTTTGACCTTGCGGTGAAACCACCCAAATCAGTAATTCCGTTGCATAAGTGTAAATATCATGCATTCCCCAGGGACTAGGGTTTCCCTGATAGAATTTGTTGTAATCATAAATCAGGGAATATTCTACTAAAGTCGATGCCTGCGATTTGGCAATTTGTTTAATCTGATAAATACTCAGGGGGGAAACCGATGGCAAAAAAGGCGATCGCATGGATAAATGGTTGGTCAAAAAATCCACAAATCCTTTTGCTCTTCCTTGTTCTGATACTTCCAACGCCTTATCAATTCTTTGCTGTTCGATTAAAACCCGTTCAAATCCGCGATAAATATCGGGAGGCTCTGGTTTTGCTGTATATAAAGTCATTGTTTTGCCCACCCATTCCCATCAATTATTTTTTAGTCAGCGTTTCTAGCAGTCAGCTATCAAAGATTAGCCGGAAAAATCTACAGCAATTTTTTGCTGGATTCAAGCGCGGACTGGTCAACGTTCAAGTTGTTCGTTTAACTTTTACGCTGAATCACGCTTGCTGACAGGTTAACTTACAGAAGCGATCGGGCGAAGTCTCTCAGGCTAATCTCTCATCGCTGCCATGTTTTATAACATTTTATACTCTATTCCGTTTTCTTTACAATTAACCAGATAAGTTTTCTCATCTAACTAATAACTAATAATTCCTAACAAATAACACCTAACAAATAACAGCAATGACAAGCCATAAGAAACTTTCGCTGATAATATACATGAAGCAATCATACAATCAAGGCTACCCAGGTAAATCTTAAATAAATCTTATGACTCTCACTTCTCTGATTGGATTTTCAGCGGCAACTCTAACCACAGTTTCCTTTTTGCCCCAAGTGATTCAAGTGTGGAAAACTAAATCCACCAAGGATATCTCTTTGGGGATGTTTTCGATTTTTTCTACCGGGGTTTTTCTCTGGTTGATCTATGGCATATTGATTAAAGACTGGGCTATATTTGTCGCTAACTTTGTCACTTTAATTTTAGCTTCAATTATTTTAACTTTTAAACTAAAATATAAATAGATGCTCATTTATTTATCTAGCTCGAATTTAGCTTGAAAAACCATGACAGAATCCGTGTTTGATGCCGAACGTCTCTTGTTTACTCCTGCCACTCCCGCTCGCGATGCGATTCCTTTGGTCTATGCTTTTCCCAATGAATATAGTATTGGGATTACCAGCTTGGGTTATCAAATTGTTTGGGCAACTTTTGCCGGTCGGTCTGATGTCCAAGTTAGCCGATTGTTTACCGATCGCCACGAACAAATCCCAGAAAATATTGAATTATTGGGGTTTTCTGTATCTTGGGAATTAGATTATGTGAATATTTTAAATATCCTCGAATCGTTAGATATTCCCATTCGTGCTGAACAGCGAAAAGATCCGGATCCTTTAGTTTTTGGCGGTGGCCCAGTTTTGACCGCAAACCCAGAACCGTTCGCGGATTTTTTTGATGTCATATTACTCGGTGATGGGGAAAATCTCCTGGATCAATTTATTGATGCCTATCAACCAGTGAGAACTGCCGATCGCCTGACCCAGTTGCGGCATTTGGCTAAAGTTCCTGGGGTTTATGTCCCCAGTTTATATGCAGTGAATTATATCAGTCTCGATGGGGCGATCGCGCAAATCAAACCCGTTGATGCAGACATTCCTGCAACCATTACCAAACAAACTTACCGGGGGAATACTTTATCGGTTTCTACCGTGGTGACAGATAAATCCGCATGGCCCGATATTTTTATGGTGGAAGTGGTACGCAGTTGCCCAGAAATGTGCCGATTTTGTTTAGCTAGTTATCTAACTTTACCGTTTAGAACGGCCAATTTAGAGCAATCTTTGATTCCGGCGATCGAGCGTGGATTACAAGTCACCAACCGGATTGGATTACTCGGTGCATCGGTGACTCAGCATCCAGAATTTAATAGTTTATTAGCATATTTAAGCCAGCCTAAATTTGACGATGTGCGCTTGAGTATTGCCTCAGTTAGAACTAATACGGTTACGGAAGCGTTGGCCAAAATTCTAGCAAATCGGGGGACGCGATCGCTTACTATTGCTGTAGAAAGTGGGTCAGAAAAACTGCGGCAAATTATTAACAAAAAATTGGCGCAATCGGAAATTATCGCAGCAGCGGTGAATGCCAAAGCAGGAGGACTAGCGGGGTTAAAACTTTACGGGATGGTAGGAATTCCTGGAGAACAACCAGAAGATTTAGAGGCAACAGTCGCCATGATCCAAGCAGTAAAAAAAGCTGCCCCTGGTTTGCGCTTAACTTTTGGTTGTAGCACTTTTGTCCCCAAATCCCATACGCCTTTTCAGTGGTTTGGGGTAAACCGTCAAGCGGAAAAGCGGTTAAATAAGTTTAAAAAAGAATTCGGACGCATTGGCGTAGATTTTCGCCCAGAAAGTTATAATTGGTCAGTGATTCAAACCCTAATTTCCAGAGGCGATCGACGGCTTTCTCGGTTATTAGAATTAGTCAGAAATTACGGCGACTCTCTCGGCAGTTACCGACGGGCTTTTAAAGAACTCCGGGGACAATTGCCAGAATTAGATTTTTATGTCTATGAGGATTGGTCGCCAGAAGCTATTTTACCTTGGCAGCATATTCAAGGGCCATTACCCGTGGAAACCTTAAAGAAACATTTAGCAGAGGCAACAAGTTATATGAATTAGTCAACGGGAGCGAGTAAGTTTTGTGTTTTGTGGTTAAACAGGCGCAATGGAGTGATAAATTAATGGAAAATACCGCCGAATATTTTTGTGCCTATTGCGGAGAATCTAATGTAACTTTTGTGGATATTAGTGCCGGGTTCCACCAGTCTTATGTGGAAGATTGCCAAGTTTGCTGTCAACCGAATGTATTATATATTCAGATTGATGAGGAAACTCTGGATATTGAAATCAGCAGCGAACCGGAAAGTTGAGATTTCAGCGATAAGCGAGCGCTGTTTCGTAATTTCCCGGAAAATAATACCCATAGATCAAACCCATAAATAAAACCGAAATTATGCCCAAATTTGTCTATACTTCTGTGATTAATGCCCCCGTAGAAACTGTCTGGAATTTTCACGAACAACCGGATATTTTGCAAAAATTAACTCCCCCTTGGCAGCCGGTGAAAATTGTCCGCCGGGAGGGGGGTTTAGAGGTGGGGGCAATTTCCGAATTTTTGATTTTTCTCGGCCCAATTCCTGTGCGTTGGATTGCTCGTCATACCGCTTGCGAAAAAAATCGCTTATTTATTGACGAACAAGTCTCTGGGCCAATGGAAAATTGGATTCATCGCCATGAATTTGTACCGGAAAATGGGCGAACCAAGCTGACTGATGCTATAGAATTTTCTTTACCCGGTGGCTGGTTGGTAAATCTGCTCTTAGGGGGGTTTGTTGGCGATCGCTTGCAAGCTATGTTTCGTTATCGCCATGAGGTGACAAAAAAAGAATGCGAATCTAGGGCGTAGGGTTTTGTGATGCGTTATTAGTTATTCGTTATTTGTGAGCCCAAACCAAACAAATAACAAGTAACAAATAACGAATAGTATAAAGTTACTAACAGCGAGCGCGCTGAATCACAAAATCAGCTACAATCTAATCTAGTTTAAGCGCATTGGAGTGGGTCGGTGCTAAACGCGGCACAACAATTGCCAGAACAAATGGCGAGTTATTCTACACAGTCACCCCAATTATTAGATCCAACCTTACTCAGAGCAGCCAGACTGCTTTATCGTGCTTATAAGGAAGTTCATCGAGAACGGATGGATCGCCCAGTGGGGGTGGCAATTGATCGGTTTAGTCATCGGGGACAGTTAATTTTCCAACGCAAACCGATCTTATTGTTTACTGAATCTTTCGTCCCGTTTGAGCAAATTGAGTCCGGGCTTTATTAAGTCAATACCGGGGGCATCTCCACCAGCAAAATTTCACCAGCAAAATTTAAAATCAAATGGAATTTATCTACTATTTGGTGTTGCTTGCGATCATATTTACCTTGGGTTCGTCCATTGGCAGTTTTCTCAACGTTGTCATCTATCGGGTGCCCGCTGGTTTATCCATTTTGTGGCCTCCGTCTCGCTGTCCCCAATGTTTACATGAACTGAGCAAAGCCGAGAATATCCCGGTTTGGGGTTGGATTCGATTGCGGGGACGCTGTGCCCACTGTCGTAGTCCCATTTCGATCCGCTATCCCCTGGTAGAAGCGGCAACGGGTTTATTATTTGTCTTAATTGCTGAGACTTCTTTTGCCAATCCCGTGGACATGGTGGCAAATTGGGCATTTTTTAGCTGGTTATTAGCCCTATCTCTGATTGATATTGATACCATGACCCTGCCCAACCCGTTAACTCAGTCTGGGTTAATTGTGGGTTTGGGATTTCAAGTGGCGCGGTGTTTTTTAGTTGCCCCCAATTTTGCCGCCGGACTCCACGATTATTTGATGCCCGCGATCATCGGCACGGTGTTAGGAATTTGGTTATTAGATATGATTAGCCTCGTGGGGTCGATCGCCCTGGGACAAACGGCAATGGGCGCAGGAGATGCCAAACTCATGGCCATGATGGGAGCCTGGTTAGGCTGGAAATATATGCTCGTAGCGGGTTTTCTCGCTTGTATGATGGGCGCATTTCTCGGCGGGGGCGCGATCGCTCTGGGTTGGTTAAATCGCCGACAACCCATGCCTTTTGGGCCATTTTTGGCGCTCGGTGGTGCCCTCAGCGCCCTTTGGGGCGATGTAATTTTATCCAGTTATTTACGGTTATTTTCCCCCAGCTAATCAAAATTTTAGAAATATATTAGAAATATAAATCTCGCCGGGGGATTTGTCCGAGCGCTACATATTTATTCCTCCGGCCAATCGGCTAATTATTTGGTTAAATGACCGACAATTATCTGTTAACTAGCTGTTAATTAATTGGGCGCGCTCAAGCAAAAAAACATGGTTTTTTATTGGCCAAAGGCTTTAAGAAAAGTTGCTACAGCCCCGTCCGCAACTCGCTGAATCTCCGCCTTGGTCGGATTGGTTTTGATGCCCAGCAATTGTTTATAAAAAAGGTCGGCTTTACAAAGTTCAATAAATTGGTCGGCGGCTAATTCTAAATCTGCGATCGCCAATTCCCCTTTGGCCACCGCTCCTGCCATCACATCCATCAAACGCTTTCTGCCTACCGCTGGACCAGAATTGTAAAATGCCTGACCGAGTTTAGGAAACCGCGATGCTTCCGCGATCGCAATTCTAAATATATTTTGGGCAAAGGGAGACAGGAGTAATTCCACAAAATGGAGGGCAATACTGCGCAATAAAGTTTCCACATCGTCGGCATCTTGATCTACCTTAAAAATCCGTTGGGTTTGCTTTTGGCATTCCCCATGTACCACGGCGATAAACAACGTTTGTTTGTCTGGGAAATAATTATAGATTGTGCCTTTAGAGACTTGGGCGCGGCGAGCAATTTCTTCGACGCTTGTGCCCTCATAACCCAGTTCCAAGAAGGCGCTTCTTGCCCCTTCCAGAATTTGACAAGCCTTCGGGCTGCTTAAATCAAGGGATTGTAGAGTTTCCATGTTATTTCTCTGACTCTTGTCATTTCCTATACTAAACGGTTCGGGAAATCTTGACAGTACCAGGTTTTTCGGGTATGATGAAAAATGACTGAACGGTTCGGTCATTTAGAGCCACAAAGAGCTTCAGGAGCAGGCAACAGGGAACAGGGAACCGGGAACAGGCAAAATAATTATCAATTATCAAATATCGGCTACTAATTATTTATAATTAATTGTCGTAAAAAACCAAGGACATAAGACTAAAGTGAGCAATCATCAAAACTATGAACAACCACAAATTACCTCCAAAATTATCATCGAATGGTGCCAAAAATATCCATAAAAATATCCATAATTATCTGATTGTGGATGCCAAAGAACATGAAACAAATGGTTCGGGAAAAATTTCCCTGGCTGCCCCAAAAATAATTACAAAAACCAGTGAATTGCCTACAGATTTAGTGGGTAATTCAGGCAATACAGAAGATATTTTTTGCGTTGACGATCGCCCATACGAAGTATCAGAAAAACCAACGGCTAAAAAATTTTCTTTACTCAAAATTATGCTCTGGATTATGCTCTGGGCTGTACCCCTAGGGGCGATCGCCCTGGGTATTGGCGTGTTTGCGTCTCGGCGTCTTTCCGACCCAATGGCAGTCCCAGAACCCACCCCAGTCGTCACTTCTTCAGGGGCGACCACCGCCGTCGGAGCGCCCCTACCAGTGCGGGTGGTGACAGCTAAGTCAGGGGCGATTCAGGAATGGGTGCATGGTGATGGGTTTGTATCTGCTGTCCGGGGTAAACATTTGCGGTTTGAAGTGCCGGGGACGATTACTTATATTAAAAAGGTCGATGGCCGAGATTTGCGGGAAGGAGACTATGTTTATGAGGGCGAACTTTTGGCCAAGATCGACGATCGCAAACTCCAAGCGGATTTGGTTCAGTCCAATGCTGCTATCTGGCAAGCCCAAGAACAGCAAAGCGTGGCGATGGCAAATTTAGCGCAAACAAAAGCTAATTTAGGCCAAGCCCAAGCCACGGTGGAACAACTACAAGCAAATGTGGCTCAAGCAAAAGCTAAATTAGGCCAAGTTCGGGCGGGTTTGGCTCAAGCAGAGGCCAGAAAACAACAAGCGCTGGCCAATGTGCGGGAAGCGAAAGCCTCTCTGGAAGCAAGAATAGCCGATCGCGACTTAGCAGAGGTGGAACTGCGGCGGCGACAAGAACTTTATGATGAAGGGGTGATTTCCGCCAGCGAGCGCGACGTTTACCAAAATAGACTCGACAACGCTAAATCTGCGGTCAATGCCGCCCAAAGCCGTGTTCAAGCCGCTGAAGAGGAAGTAACCGCAGCGGAAAGTAACATTCAAGCCGTTAAACAAGATATCGCCGCAGCAGAAAGCCAAGTGCGGGCAGCAGAAAGCCAAGTGCGGGCAGCAGAAAGCCAAGTGGCAGCAGTGCAGGGCAGTATTGCCGCTGCTTTAGCCCAAGTTGATGCCACCAATGCGGCAATTAAATCAGCCCAGGCGCAGTCAAATCGCGCTAGTGTCACCTTGGAAGATACGGAAATTAGAGCGCCCTTCGACGGTGTGGTGGCCTTTTTGAATATCCGGGAAGGGGACTATTGGTCGCCGCAACAGTTAAGCAGCCAGACAGCACAAAATGTGGTGGAAACCGTGCCGATTATTTTGATTGACCCCAGCGAGTTTGAAGTCCAAATCGAACTGCCCGCTTTTGACGGCACCCAGGTCAGCCCCGGTCAAACCGCCTTTGTGGTCTTGGATGAGGACTTAAATAACGCATATGACGATGCTTTGAATCACGAAACTCTGATTAGTATCGCCAGCGCCCAGGGAGAGGTGTTCTCCGTGAGTCCAGCGGTGACTCCAGGCGGTCGGGCGGTTCAGGTTAAAATCAGGATTAATCGCATTGATCCAGAAAAACCATCTCGCCTCCGCAACGGCGCCCGCGTGTCTGCATGGATCGCTGTTAAAGAAGCGGTCAATACCACCGTTGTCCCCACCAGTGTCTTGGTTTACCGAGAGCAAAAACCGTTCGTTTTTATTGTCCAAGAAAAAGACGGTCAACAATTTGTGGAACAGCGCCCAGTTACCATTGGCATTCAAGGCATTTCTCAACAAGAAATTCTGGAGGGAATAAAACCGGGCGATCGCCTTGTCACCGAAGGCAAAAACCTTCTAGTCAACCATGCCCCAGTGGATGTAATTAATTATGACTAAAACTATTCCCCCATCCCCGCCTCTCTCCCATCATACTCCCCCCTCTCCTCCTCCTTCCCCGGTGGCTAAATTCTTTTTTCTGAATACGGTATTTGGCCTATTGTTATGCTTTTTGTTTGTGATTGGCGGACTGATCGGGGTTTCCTCAATGGTTAAAGAGGGCGACCCGGATATTAATGTTGCGATCGCCACTATTCAAACTTTATGGCCTGGGGCTGACCCAGAAACCATTGAAAATCAAATCACCGACAAAATCGAAAAAGAACTCAAATCCCTCAAAAGGCTCAAAGAAATCACCAGCGCTTCTTTTGATGGGATGTCGTTAATTAAAGTAGAATTCCAAGCCAATGCCCCGATCGCCGAATCAATTGCCGAAGTTCGGGCTGCTGTGGACGAAGCCAAACCGGAAATCAGCCAAGAAGCAGAAGAACCCAAAGTCACCCAAGTCTCAGTCCAAGATGTGCCTATTCTCACCATTGGTTTATATGGTGACATCGATATAGCGGTACTCAGTCGCGCCGCTGAGAAAATCGAGGATTTATTAGAAAAAGTCCCCAACGTGCGGGAAGTTAACCTGGGGGGTAAACGGGATGAAGTGATTCATGTGCAGATGCTCCCCAACAAATTGACCACCCTGGGCATTTCTCCTACTACCGTCGCCCAAGCAATCCAAAGAGGCAATATCGATATGCCTTGGGATCAGACAGAAAATGATGACATCGGATCCCAAGTCCGCCTGTATGGGCGGTTTCGCACTCTGGAAGATTTACGCAATTTACCCGTTGCACGGATCTGTGGCAGCGATAAATGCGACTCTGCCGCCGGTCGGCTGGTGCGCTTGGGAGAAATTGCCGAAGTGCGACGGGATTTGGAACGGGAAAAAAGTCGGGCGTTTATTAGTTTTGCCGGGGCAAAGTATCAACCGGCAATTAATATTGATGTCATCAAGGTGCCAGGGTCAGACACGATTAAAGTGGTGGATGATTGCTTAGAAGCGATCGCCCAGATGAAGCAAAACTCCAGCCTTTGGCCCTATGGCATGGAATACCAAGTCATCGCCACCGATAAAGATATTATCCTCAGAGACTTAAATCACTTATTTCAAAATGGTTGGCAAGGGGTTTTATGCGTATTTTTAGTCTTATTAGTAGCCCTGACTTGGCGTGAAGCGACGATTGCCGGTTTATCGATTCCCTTAACCTTTTTGGCCACCCTGGCGCTCGTCTGGTTGCTAGGCAACACCCTGAACAAAATGGTGCAAGTTGGCATGATTCTGTCCTTGGGATTACTGGTTGATGTGTTTATCCTGATGATGGAAGGAATGCACGAGGCACTATTTACGGAAAAATTGACCTTTAACCAAGCCGCCCTGAAAACTGTCAGAACTTTCGCTATCCCCGCCTTATCCGGGCAATTAACCACTATTTTGGCGATGGTGCCGTTAATGGCGATCGGTGGTCTAATGGGTAAGTTTATCCGCCTACTGCCGATTACGGCGATCATCTGTTTATCCATGAGTTATATTATTGCCCTGTTGGTGGATATTCCCCTATCACGATATTTATTGGCTGGCCAAAGTAGAAATGTAGGGGCGCAAGGCTTGCGCCCCGGTGCAGGAGAGAGGGAAGAGAAGCAAACTAGCTTGGTCGATCGCCTTAGTCAGAAGGTCTCCGCCAAATTTGCCCTCTGGCTAAAGCATACCACCATCCGCAACAAACTCACCGCCTGCTTGTCGGTCTGTGGGGCGATCGGTCTATTTGTTTTCACCACTATTCTCGTGAGCAGCGTACCGGGAACCCTCTTCCCTGACGCGGACAAAACTGCCTTAAGCGTCAACGTGGAACTGCCGCCTACTACTACCTTAGCCACCTCCCAAAAAGTCGCCGATGACCTGGGAGAAATTCTTCGCCGCAAAAGCTACTTTGAAAGCGTAGTCAAGTTAGTCGGTCAACGCAGCAACCTAGTAGTAGAAAGTGGTCTTAAACCCAGTGAAGGCAGCTACTTAGTGGGTTTTTCCGTCGCCTTCGTCCCCAGAGAACAACGGCAAAAGAATTCTTTTGAATATTTAGATGAACTAAGAACCGAGTTAAATGCCGCAATGCGTCCATACCCCGGTGCGTCTCTAGCGGTGAATATCGAAAGAATTGGCGAAGGAGGAGATCCGATCGCCGTGGAAATTAGCGGCACAGACATGGACGAATTACGGCGCATATCCGGAGAAGTACAAATCGCCCTGCGGGCAATTCCTGGGGCTGTAGACGTGCGAGATGACCTGGGTTCTCTACGTCCCGACACCAAATTCCGCCCCAGACGAGAAGCGATGGATTTTTACGGCATTGGAGCCAATGACTTGGCCATGCAGGGACGCTACCTGATGACCGACAACGACATCGGCAATTTTCCCATTGGTGGCGGTCAAGAAGATTTAGAGATCCGCCTGAGTACCGCATGGCCTTCCCGCGGCGGCAAAGTCGGTGGCCCCACCCGCCCCGATGAACTGGCGATGATTCGTTTGATCACTCCCAAAGGCCCAGTGACAGCAAATCAAATTTTAGAACCAGTTCAGGGAATGGCACCCCTATCCATTACCCATAAAAATGCCCAACGCACGGTAACAATATTGGCAAAAACTCGCAACCGCACCGTAGGGGAAATTTTAGCTGACTTAGAACCAAAATTAAAGAAAATGAAACGCCAATGGCCTATCGGTTATGACTATAATTTTGGCGGAGAAGCAGCAACTACCCAGGAAACTTTTGGTTCGGCCAAACAAATGGCAGTTGTGGCCTTATTTTTAGTGTTTGCAGTCTTAGTGATTCAGTTTGGTTCGTTTACTCAGCCGTTTATTATTATGTTGGCCATTCCCTTTGGGTTAATTGGCACGATGGGCGGATTTTTCTTACTGTGGATTCCCATTTCTTTTCCCGCCGTAATTGGGATTATTTCTCTGACGGGAATTGTGGTGAATAATTCTATTGTGATGGTGGATACGATGAATTCCTATCTCAAAGAAGGAATAAATTTACGGGAAGCTGCTGCCAGAGGTGCAAGCGATCGCCTCCGTCCCATTCTCAGCACCACCATTACTACCATTGTCGGAGTATTGCCTCTAGCTTTTAGCGACCCAATTTGGTTCCCTCTTTGTATGGCGATCGCCTTTGGTTTAACCTCGTCTACTTGTATTGGCTTACTTGTCACACCGGCTTTATACTTACTCTTGACGCCTTCAGATAAAGTGAGCATAGAAAAGAGAGGGTAGAGGATAGAGAAGCCGCCATCGGCTTCCGGGGCGGGGGGGTGTGGGGGCGGACGGAGCTTTCGGAGCCTTTCTCCTCCATTGGGATTTGCTATCTTAATTCATGCGGAAGGAAATTAATCATGCCTAAATGGAAATTAGTCACAGAGTACACATTCGACAGCGCCCATTTTATTCGGGATTATGATGGCCCGTGTGGGCGAATGCACGGCCATACTTATAAGGTACGCATTGAAGCATCATCCCAGAAACTCCACTCTTCAGAATATTGTCCCCATGAAGTGATGGTGGCGGATTTTAAAACCCTACGTTGGGCGAAAAAAGATGTCAGCAAAGGGGGGCTAGATCACTGCGTTTTAAATGATGTAATGCCCCCGGGTTATGATACTACGGCAGAAATGATTGCTAAGTATATTTATGAGGAAACTAAGCGGAGAGTTCCCCCCGGAGTCCAGCTAAAAGTAGCGGTTTCAGAAACCCCAAATTCTTGGGTAGAATATGAGGATGATTAAATCTGCGCGATCGCCTCAATAGTGGACACCGGCACCTGACAAAAATATTGCCGATAAAATTGTTCTTCTTGGCAAGCCGCAATAAAATAATCTATAGGAAAATAATTCGCGGTTATTGTGGCTTTTTTATCGGCACGGCGAAAAGTTATCCCGGTTTCTAGTTCAGATGTTTCTCGGTTAAAACTAACCATAAAACCCCGGGATGCTAAACTGCTTAAACCTATCTCTAAAACGCGATCGCTGATACTTAATCTCTGGCAAAGTTTCTGACGAGAAATGCTTGCCCCGGTCTGACTGAGATGGTTAGCAATTGCGATTAATTCTTGACATATTTCTTGGGGTTGGGGAATATTATCCGCACCATAAGCCAAGACCACAACGGGCATGACGGAATTTTCTTGGCTTTTGGCTAACTTTAACTGTTGGGCTAACTGTTGGTTTAAATCTTCCCAACTCGTAGGACAATTACGGATAATAATTGCCGAATGATAATCCTCGTCTATAGGCAATTTCCCATCAGAGCAATTCCGATAATCTAAAATTTTTAACCTTGTATTTCCCGAATTTACGACATTTATTCGGCTATTTTGATTCACCTCTCTAACGGCAATTAACCGTAATTCACACTGGTTTTTGTAATTATTAAAGTCCAAAGTGGCGAGCGCATCACAACGCACCTGAGATGGATTCTCCGCCTTCTGAGGAATATCTTCTTGATAATGTCCCCACCAAACCCCCGGAAAACCCGCATCACTGGAATCATCTTTGATGGTAAAATATGTCTTAATATAGCTAACTATGCTCCCTTTATTATCTTTAATATTATGGTTAAATACTTGTTCAAACCAACAATTTTGAATCATAATCTGCGGCGCTGGATTGCCCATACCGCAAGGTTCGAGTAACTTTAATTCTCGGAATAAACTTATCCCTAAATCTGCCACTTGACAAATAATATCCGCCTGAATTATGGGCTTGCCTAAGCGGTTAATTTCGCCAATTTGTTGCCGCAACTCCCGGTTAATCGCTTCGGTAAATAGGGGAATATTTTCGGCGGGCAAACTCAACCCAGCGGCCAAAGGATGACCGCCAAATCTGTCTAATAAATGGGCTTGGTTTTTGACTAATTGATACAGGTCAATTTGATGTACGGAACGGGCAGAACCACGGGCTAAAACTGGGGTTTCAAGCATTGCGGGCGCAAGCATTGCGGGCGCAAGCATTGCGCCCCTACCTTCCTCGTTTTCTTGGGTGCGATCGGTGGTTAATAAATCGGTGGTTAATAAAATGGTGGGACAGCCGTATTCTTGGGCAATTTGTCCAGCGACTAAACCCAGGACACCCACGGGCCATTGAGGGTCTTCTAAGACGATGACTTTAGTAGTAGAAAGGTCAATTTTTTCTAGTTTATTTTTGGCTTGGGCAAGGACACTTTTTTGCAGTTCTTGACGACGGGCATTAGCTAATTCCGCTTCGCTGGCCAGTTTTTGACAAAGGTGGCGAGCGCGGCTGGTAAGTAATTGCACACAAAAACTAGCGTCCCCATAAATGCGACTTACCGCATTAATTCGTGGCCCAATACCAAAAGAAATATCTGTGGGGCGATCGCCTGTTTTCTGGCACAATTCCAATAATCTACCTAGTCCGGGACGCCGCCATTGTGACGGTGGTTTCTTAAATTCTTTTTCTAAATGTTTTAGACCAACTTGGGCTAAATAGCGGCAATCTCCTTTTAATTCCACCAAATCCGCAATTAAACCAACTGCCACTAAATCTAATAACTCTGCTAAAGGGGCTTGGGGAATATTTGGCGCCGCTAAATAAAGGGCTTCAATGAGTTTATATGCCACCGCTACCCCCGACAGATGAAACATAGAATGGTCTGGGGGCAAATAACGGGGGTTAATAATTGCCACTACTGGGGGGCGCTCGTCCAGCAAAGTATGATGATCCGTAATAATTACATCAATTCCTAACTCATTAGCATGGTTAATTTCTGCTAAATTAGTGCTGCCCGTATCGCAAGTAACAATTAAACTAATCCCTTCTTTAGCTAGGCGATCGATTCCCGCAACATTTAACCCGTGGGATTCGGTGAAACGATTGGGAATATAGTAAATAAGTTGAGTATTTTGGGGGAAAAATTCTCCCAGTCCATCCCACAACACACAGGTGGCAGTAATGCCATCAGCATCAAAATCTCCCCAAATTGCCACTTTTTCCCCACTACTGGCAGCATGGAGAATTCTTTCCACAGCCCACTGCATTTCCCAGCCAAACTCAGCCGGACTGGAAGGTTTAAAGTTTTGGGGATCGATAAATTGGGCCAGAGTTGTGGCATCTTGGATGCCCCGCTGCCAAAGCAGTTGGGCCGCATAACGCCCCGAAGATCCGGGGGTATATGTTTGCACTTGTTCTAGAAACCAAGTTGGGGGCTCAATTTGGGGTTGGAGAACCCACTCAACATTTGTTTGGGAGGGGCGATCGCTCATCAGAAACCAGGTTTTTTTAGCAGTTTCTTCAATTTTATCAGGTTACAAAACTTTACAAACTGGGTTTTAGTCCGGTTTTCGCCGATCGGGTCAGGAAATATCGAAAAGTTCCCAATTTTCGGGAATTGTCACTCATTCACCTGTGGTTTATTTTCAGGCGATTCATATTCAGCGATCGTCGGGAAATTTATCTATCTGTTTTATCTTTAGGCAGACCGGTTATTGCCCTTTGCTGCCTGGAGGTGATTTCGCACGACATTCCCTGGTCAATCTTCGGAAAATCTACCATCATGCGATCGCCGATCTAATTCAGCGATTCATATATTGTCATTTCATCCTAATTTTGTCCAATGTCAAAACAACCCAAAGTCAATATTTATATTGACAATCAAAATTTAAAACTAACTCCAGACATGGGGAAAATGTTGCTAAAATTTGCCCAAAGCTTAGGAACATTAAATCAGGCCAAAGTTTACGATATTTTGCCTAATGGTAAAGAAAAGTCTGATTTGAACAGCCTGAAAAATTTAGGATTTCAGGTGATTTCTGTAATCTCACCAATTAAAGACTGTGCGGATTATCAATTAGTCTTTGACTGTATCGGCGACTTTTACCCAAATGGCCGGCCAAATCTGATCGTTATAGGGTCAGGAGACGGTGATTTTTGCCCATTTGTGGATCATTTGAAAAAACTGGGCATCAAAGTCATAATTTTTGGCCGAAAGGGAAATGCCAAGCCAACTCTGAGTAAATCCGCGCATCAATTTTACTTTATTGATGAAATTTCTCAGCTAGTCAGCAAGCAAAATCAAACTCAGAATACTGGAAATAAATCCAATCAAAAATCCCAAAAAAATCAGCCTCAAAACAATCAATCTAAAAAAGCTAAAAATAAAAACAATCAGGGGGGCATCACTTACAATGAAGCAATTCAGTGCTTAATTGAAGCAATTCAAACTGCATCAAGTCAAGGAAAGCCGGCTAAGTTATCTTATATTGATAGTCTGATGCGAAAAAACCAACGTTTTCCGCATTATCAAGGGGTGGCTTCTATCCGCAAACCTGATGGCAGCAAATTTTCCAAATTAACTAAGTTTCTTGAAGCCGTTGAAAAAGATCAAAAAATCCACATCAGCAGAAATAACAATCAAATTGATGAAGTAACGTTGAAGTAACGTTACCGGGTGTATTTAGTTTCGGAATGTGGAGATACTCCAGTTTTAGTTAATTCGGCAACAGTGATTAGAAGTAAGTCTTAGTTTGGGCTGGGAAACCAAACCAAACTTACATACAATTTGTTTCACAAATTGTCACTAATTCACCTGAGGTAAATTTTCAGGCGATCGATATTCAGCGATCGCCGGGAAATTTACCTATCTGTCTTATCTCTCTTGCTGCCTGGTTTTTTGCCCTTTGCTGCCCAGAGATGATTTCGCACGATATTCCCTGGTCAATTTGGTAAATCTACCATATATAGTATATATAGTATATATACTATGATGCGATCGCCCATCTGAATCAGTGGTTCATATACTGTCATTTCACCCTAAATCAGTCAAATGTCACAAAAACTCACCGTCAGTCTTTATGTTGACAACCAAAACGTCAAAGTAAATTTAGAACTCGCTAATCTATTGCTAGTATTTGCCAAAATCCAGGGCATTGTCAAGCAAGCCAAAATTTACGACTTTTGGCCGAACGGCAAAAATGCAGTCTTAGAAAACCTAGCAAATCTAGGATTTCATTGTATATCTGTAACCTCACCGATTAAAGACTGCGCGGATTATCAATTAGTCTTTGACTCTTTGACTGATTTCGACGCAAATGGCTGGCCAGACCTGGTAATTTTAGTTTCAGGAGATGGTGACTTTTGTCCCTTTGTGAATCACCTGAAAAAAATCGGCATTAAAACGAGCATTTTTGCCAGAAAAGGCAATGTCAAAAAACAATTAATGGACTTAGCGGATGAATTCCACTTTCTCGATGAACTGCCTGAGTTAGTGGTGATTCAGGATGCCCCTGAAAGTCAGCCGATTTCGGAAATAGTGGCACCAAAAACAGATAATTTAGCGAACAAATTACCAGAAGTTAACCCGCAAGTATCTTCCTTACCCCCCGACACAAATTTACCCGCTGATTATATTACTTACGAACAAGCTGTTGAATCTCTAATTGAAGCGATCAATACCGCCCTAAAGCAAGGTAAACCTACTACTTTCACCGCCCTTAACCTTTTGATGTGTAGTAATCCCAATTACCCCAACTATAAAGGGGTAGCTTCTATCCGCAAAACGGATGGCAGTAAATTTAGCAAATTTACTAATTTTATTGAGGCTGCGGTAAGTGATGGTAAAGTCAGAATTCAACAAATTGGCAATGTTAAGCAAGTCTTTTTAATCGACCCAGCAACCCCTGAAACAGCATCATATATTTCTGATTCAGAAACTCAACCAATATCGGCTGATTCTATTAATCATCAAGCAAGATTGGCTGGGTATATTCCTTATGATGAAGCGGTGAATTGTCTGCTGGAAGCGATTAATACTTGCTTACTCGAAGGTCATATTACAGATTTAAGCTATATTGATAGCTTAATGCGCTACAACCATCGGTTTCCCAATTATCAAGGGTTTACTTCTATCCGCAAACCTGATGGCAAAAAATTTCCAGGATTTTTAGAGTTTATTCAGGCGGTGGAGAAAGATGGTAAAGTGATCCGAAGGAAAATCAAGAAAATTCCAGCACTTGTTTTAGCGAGTCAAAAAGATTCTAAAATATATGATAATCTAGGCAAGTCAAAGAGTAACAAAAAAACAGCCCGAACCATTACTTACGAAGAAGCAACCCAATGTCTCCTTGAGGCAATTAAGGCTATATCTAAGAAAGGCAAATGCACTCAAGTAAGTCGTCTTGACAGCATAATGCGATCTAACCCACGTTTTCCTAATTATCAAGGGGTGAGTTCTATTAAAGGACACAATGGTAAAGTTTTTTCTCAACTTAGTAAGTTTATTGAGGCGGTGGAGGAGGATCGCAAAATTCAAGTTAAAAAAAATAAAAAAAGAATCAAATACATCGTTTTACTTTAATCATCAATATCAGTTATGCGTAGGTTGGGTTGAGGAACGAAACCCAACATAAAATTTATCGAAAAAACATGATAATGACTAATCATTATGGAGTTCAAACAAGTTATGCTGAGTAATAAAGACAGAATTGGTAAAGGTTTAGAGTTGCTAAGTAAGGGATTATATCCTTATTTTGAACAGCAAATGCAACAACAATATGGTGATAAATGGGAGGATCGGGCAAAAAAATACTTGCAAAACCATACAACGATGGAAAAAACTGAGGTTAAAGATAAACTTCGTGAGGATACTGGTGAGCTATTGAAGGCTATGTCGAGAGAATGGAAAAAGGTATTCAAAGATAATGAAAATCTGGATAATGGGAAAAAGGTAATTGTAGAATAATTAATTCAAGTTCGCCATAATTATTCGCACAAAAATAACTATGAATTTTCCGCTGAGGATACTTATCGCGCTATTGACAGTATAGTGCGACTACTTAAAGCAGTAAAGGCTGACGAAGAGATTATTAAAAAAGTAGAAAAGCATAAGCAAGAAGTCTTGCGTATTCTTGTTCAAGAGCAAAATCGTCAGAAAAATCGGCAAACTAAAGCGGCAGAAGAGCGAATTCGAGAAAATTTGGCTGAATTATTAGAAAAACTCCCGTTTCAGGATGCGTCTTTGCTGCAAGATACTTTAACTCATCGTTCCTATCTTTATGAAAATCCTAAAGAAGCGAAGACCGATAATGAGTTGTTGGAGTTTCTGGGTGATGCGGTACTGAATTTTCTTAGTAGCGAATACCTTTATGAGAAGTATAAGGAAGAAAAAGATGAGGGTGATTTGACTCGGTTGCGGTCTGCTTTGGTAGAAGATAAGCAATTGGCAAAATTTGCCGAGCAATTAGAACTCGGTAAATGGATGCGGTTAGGAAAAGGCGCGAAACAGGAGGGGGCGAGAGATAATTTATCCGTATTGAGTAATACCTTTGAAGCGATAATTGGCGCTTATTTTCTGGATTCACAAATGGATGCCGTCCAAGATTTTGTGCGATCGCTGTTTGATTCGGTCATAGAGGAAATTATTGCTGTTTCGCCTCAAATTGATGACTATCAAACCGATACACCGCAAATTGCGATCGATCCGAAAAATCAATTACAACAATGGGCGCAGAAAAATCATGGGGCAATCTTACCTCAATATCGCGTCATTAAAGAAGGAGGTCCACCGCACGACAAAACATTTACAGTGCAGGTTTCCATCAATGGTAAAGTTTGCGCCCAAGGGACAGGTTCTACCAAAAAAGAGGCGGAAAAACAAGCTGCTGGAAATGCTCTAAAAAACCTAGGGCTGTTATAATAGGAAAATCCCCACCCACCGCCCCACCCCCAGGATAACACCTCGATGTAAATTTTCCTGAAGCTTAAATCGACAATTTATTATCGTCTCCTCTAAAATTCTCAAACCTGCTCTCGCAAATGCGGGGGCAGTTTTTAAGCATTTTAAGAATAATGGGCATTTTCCTGCTATGATATTGACCGATAAATTGGCTATAAATGAAGCTACTCAGTAACAGAAGCACTAAAAATGTCAGAACTGCCTAAATTTAAAAATCCGTCACTATTAGATCAAGCCTTGACTCACCGTTCTTATGTGAACGAACACCCGGAAATTGGGGAAGATAATGAGCGGCTAGAATTTCTCGGTGACGCGGTACTCGGTTTTCTGATTGGGGATTTTTTGTACAAAAATTATCCCGATATGAGCGAAGCCCAATTAACTCGAATGCGTTCCGCTTTAGTAGAGGAAAAGCAATTAGCAACTTTAGCACGAGAACTAAAATTAGGGTCAAAGATGCGCCTGGGTCAAGGGGCAATTAAAGATGGAGCTAGGGATAATCCTGCTTTACTTTGTGATACTTTTGAAGCGCTCATCGGCGCATATTATCTGGACTCGAATATTACACCAGTTCGGGCTTATATTAAACGGCTATTTACTCCAATGATAAAAAGCATTGCTTTGCCCCAAGTTGATGAAAATCCCAAACATTTGATTGACCCGAAAAATCGGTTTCAGCAATGGGCTTTGGACAAATTTGGGAAAAATCCTGAGTATGTGATTGTTAAGGAGTCTGGACCGGATCATGCTAAGGAATTCACGGCGGAAGTGCGGGTGAATGGTAAGGTTTATGGGTCGGGGACAGGTCGGCGTAAGCAAGATGCGGAAAAAAATGCCGCAGAATATGCGCTGAAAAAGTTGAAAATTAATCGCTAATAGTTAGGCCGATCGCGCTTACAAATGGTGGCAAATTGGCAATTTTTACATTTGCCTGAGTTGGGGGGAACTTGGGGAAATTGTTGGCCGTTTTCATAGTCTTTTAACCAGCGTTGTAATTGGCTTAAAAGTTGGCTGAGGTCTTGTTTGGTTTGTTCGTGTTGTTGTCGATCGCCGATAAATGTTAAACATTGGCTAGACCGCGATTCGCGCAGCGATCCCGGAGGGAATCGCTTATCACGATGCCCACCACTATTTTTTCCATTGCCTTGGTCTCTTGCCGACTCCACAAACCAATAAGTCATCGATAGCTGTTCTGGCAAATAATCGGTGGTTTCTGCTAACACCAATAAATAGAGACGAGTTTGCCAATTTTCCGCCACTTTTTGCCGGACAGCGGGACGGGGGTAGGTTTTCCAGTCAATAATTTGGGCGCTGTTTTCCTCCGCAATCAATAAATCATAAATAACCGTGAATAAAAAGTTATCAATTTGCCAGGTTCTCAGGTGTTCTGCTTGGCGAAAAGTGGCAGCATTAGGACTGGGTAAAAAAATCTCCGGCGCCGCTTGGGCGATCGCCTGCCAAGACTCCCACATTTGTGGTTCAGCCTGAAATAAAGGTGCTACGGGTAAACCTAATTCTCGCTGCTGCATCAGCAAGTGAAACTGTTTTCCCCAAGTCAACTTTTCTTCTTGGTCTGGACTCATGGGGGAACTGAGTTGTTCTAGATAAATTAGCTGAAACTTTCTGGGACAAGTTTCTAAATGATTGAGATAAGTTTGAGATAAGCGAATTAGCATATTGGTTGAAATGTTGTTGGTTGGAATGTTGTTGGTCGTGGTTTGTGGTTTGTTGGTTGTTGGTTCATTGTTGTTGGTTGTTGGTTGTTGGCGAACAGTAGGAACAAAGAACAAACAACAATAGAATCCCTACCCAATAACAATGAACCGAGAACAATCAATAATTAAAGTAACTGCATTACTGCTTGCCATTCGGCGGAATTAAGCTTATAATTAGTGCTATTTGGAGCTCGGATAACTAATAAATTTCGCCATACTGTATCGGCTTTTAATGTACTGCGTAATAGAGGCTTTTCTAAGAATTTTTTAGTGAAACGAATTTTCGCTTGGGGCTTAATTCCTATGCGAGTTTTATCCAGCCAATAGTCGCGATCGCTTACTTCAGAACGTAATTGGGCGGGTTCAATAATTTCGGCGATCGCATATATACCCGCATCTTTTCCCGCCATCCAAATTATCACCTCATCACCCACAGCGATTTCCTTACCATAGCGAGTCACTAACCATAACATTTCTTCAAAATCTTAAATCGCCTGAAGCACTTTATAATACTTAGGATTGCCTTGAAATAGCCAGTAAGCCATAACTTCAGTACTCCGATTAAACATGGAATTAATTATCTCATTATTATCTCACATTATTACCTCACTGGCTGAAACCAAGTAAAATCAAGGAAAATATTTGGAATTTTTGGAATTTTTTCGGCAACAAAACCTAATCAGCCTGAGTTAAACATCGCACCAACTCCCGAAATCCGTCCACTTCTTTTTCCTCAGTTATATAGACGGGGGTATGGGTGAGACGAGGCAGATATTCCCGCAAATTCCCCACCCCAACAGAAAGGGGAAATAACGCCGAATTAAATAAGCTTTCATCGTTGGGACTATCCCCCACGGTGAGGACTTGCTGGGGTGAGTGTTCGGGAAAATGTGAGGATAATAATTTTTGTAAAGCGCTGCCTTTTTCTTGAGTCGCGAGTTTAATGTGGCATTGAATAGAACTGTAAGTAAACCCCCAACCAGCTTGCTGACAGAATGCCTTGATTCTTTGTAAATCTTCGTGGGCAAGTCCGTGGACATCAAATGTCCAATCGGTTAACCGAAACCGATTATCGGCACTTTCTTGAATTTGGGGAAATTCCTCTTGCAAACTAGCAAAAATTTGGGCTAACTTAAGTTTATGTTCTGACAGGTCAGCGAGCGCGCTTAAAATTATTGGCGGATCCGTTTCTCGGTGGGAAAAAAATACCCCGCCATTTTCGGCGATCGCCCCCACCACGGGCAAATAAGTGGCTAATGCATTCACCCACCCTGCCGCTCGCCCGGTGACAATCAACACCGAAAATCCCGCATCGGCCAAATCTGTTAAACTTTGGAGTAAATCAGCGGTAATTTTCCCGCATTTTGTCAAAGTACCATCAAAATCCGTGGCCACTAAACGGACACGGTGATGAAAATTATGGGCGATCGCTGCCGATAAAGGTAAACAAGTCATTAGGTCGAATCTACTAGAAATATTGACTCTGGTCAGATTTAACCTTAGCAAGTTTGGTTGTTAATCGGTTGTTGGTTGTTAGTTATTCGTTGTTAGTTGGTGGTTGTTTGACGAACCAACAAAAACAAAAATAAAAATTAACAATCAACAATCAACAATTAAAATATAACAAGTATTTAATAACAAATAGCTGTCAAAGGCTCATTGCTGGGTATTTTCACCTTTAATTGCAATTATGTAACGGAATTTGATATGATTGAAAACAGATGCTGGATGGTCTTTTTTCCCATAACAACTTAGCAGCAAGCGAGATTTCTGAGTGAAAAGAGCCGAGCCAAAAAATTGTAAATATTTTGGGTCTGGGCATCGCTCAAAATTTGATGTAATTGATGTAATTGATGTAAAAATAGGTAAAAAGGAGCGAAGTGATTAATATGTTAAATTTTCTGAGCCAATTTATGGACCAAAAAATCTCTGATTTGCTAGTAATCTGACCAGTCACTCTTTAAAGATTATACAAAGATTATACCCATGTCATACTCTCCTATCCCAATTCAACCAATACTAGCCCAGACCAAAGCCCAGACTACCAAATCCGCCACCGGAGCTCCGGTGAATCATCCCCTCACGGACTACCGAATTTGGATGGGAACCTCTGGAGTTTTTTTCGTGTTGATGGTGCTATCTCTTCTATATGCAAGTCTGCAAATTAAAAGTATGAAGAAGAAGCTCCAGTTTGAAGATTTTAAAAATAAAGAACTCAGCAAAAAGATGAAAATGGCTCTTTCTACCATTAGTAAGATGGAGAAAAATCCAGACCTCATCCACTCTAGAGAGTTTAACTTAGATTATTTACGGATGCGGATGGAAGAAGAAAATTTCCATTTTGCCATTGTCAACCAAATTAAAGTAAAAGTTAAAGAGCAAATTACCCTGGCTTTACGTCCCAACGTGGAAAATAGAGGCGTTGGACGTTTAGTAGAAGAAACCTTTGATGTCGAGTATGAAGCTGGCGAAATTGCCAAACCGGAAAAGCGAGTATTATTCCGCATACAAATTAAACTAACTAAACTGCCAACTCAAGCCACCTCCAAAACTATTAGTCAAATCATTGATTGTTTGGAAACCTATTTAACGACCAAAGAAGATCACGATAATTGGCAGCCGACAATTCAAGGCCGAATTGCTTATATTCATTGGGATCAAAAAGCCAAACCGACACCTTTGTTGGTATTGGAACAATCCAATGAAGGGGTGAATGTCACCTTCCGCACCACCACTCGAAGAGGGGGAGTAAGTCCTCTAGGGGGTGATACTCAGGAGCAAGAAGAGGTGACTAAGGGTGTAACGGGCCAAACTGCGCAGACAAAACCCGCTGGAAAAACTGCGCGGAAACCAAAAGCAGCAGAAGGATCAAAAGCAACCAGAAACCGTTAATTAATCGGTTTGACTGTTGACTTTTGCATCTTCACTGCCTGCTTGTTGGTAATTGACGCTGGGAATTTGCTTTAAGTAGCAGGATTTCAGCAGATCGATTCCGAGTGCTTTGACTGTGCTCTAGCCTGCCAAATGAAATCTCTCAGGAAATCTCCCAGAAATCTCCCAAAAGAAATGCGGAAAAGATTTAGTCGCGATCGTCCCCTGAAGGGCGTTCATGCATTGGCACATATTCTGCGTTATGAGAACCTATGTAAATTTGCGTGGGACGATAAATCCGGTTTTCATTCAGTTGTTCTTTCCAGTGGGCCAGCCAACCAGCGACGCGGGCGATCGCAAAAATGGGGGTAAATAAGTCTGAAGGGATGCCTAATTTGCGGTAAACTAAACCGGAGTAGAAGTCCACATTGGCATAAATGCCCTTGTGTCCCATTTTTTCGTGAACGACTTTTTCTAATTCCAGGGCAATTTCGTAATATTGGTCATGGCCAAACTTCTCAAACAACTGTTCGGCCAGGTTTTGTAAGATTGTGGAACGGGGATCTTTCACCTTATAAACCCGGTGTCCAAATCCCATAATCTTGGATTTGCTTTCGATGCATTTCTCCACATAGGGGCGAACATTTTCCACTGAACCAATTTCTTCTAACATTGCCAGCACTTCTTCATTTGCCCCACCGTGCAATGGGCCGGCCAAAGTACCCACCGCGGAGGCTACCACCGCATACGGGTCAGTTAGGGTAGAGGCGGTGACTCTAGCGGAGAAGGTAGAGGCATTAATGGTATGTTCCGCGTGCAAGGTTAAGCAAGTATCAAACACTTTGGCGGAGAGGGGGTCGGGTTCCCGTTCCGTCAACATATAGAGAAAATTGGCGGCATAATCCAAATCATCACGAGGCTGGATGGGGTCATTCCCCTTCCGCATCATTTCAAAAGCCGCGACCATTGTCGGGATTTTGGCTAATAGCCTGACCACCGCGTCTCGAATGTACTGAGGGTCATCTAAGGCTCGCCGAGAGTAGAATAAACCCAGGGCGGCTGCACAAGATTGCAGTGCGTCCATTGGGTGGCCAGTTTCGGGAAAGCATTTCATCATGTCCCGAATCCGATATTTAATCCGTCGGTGGTAGCGGATTTCATGCTCAAAATCTTGGAGTTCTTGCTCGTTGGGCAGATGCCCCCAAATTAATAGGTAGGAAGTTTCGACAAACGAGCTATGGTTCGCCAATTCTGTAATCGGAATTCCCCGGTATTCCAAAATCCCATTAAGTCCATCTACGAAGCTAATACTGGACAGGGTAGCCGGAACACCTTCTAGACCAGGTTTGAACTCGAGATTTCTTTTGGTGTTGTCGCCCGTCATAGTTCAATCCCTTTTATCACTAATTGAATATGAAGCTAACTTACCAGAAGCTGTTGGGGATTTCTGATTTCATAAGGATTTTTTTGTTTTTAAGAATCAAAAAGTAACAATTTGGGCGAAGTAAGCCAAAATAACTCACTCCGAGCGATCGGCGAACCCAAGTCTGGCAAAGTTAAGCCGATAATTCCCGCTTTTTTCACCACTAGGGCATCGGCAGTTTTTCCCCAAAGTAAAATTTCCGCCCAGTGGCCTAAATTTGGCTGATGCCCGACGAGCGCCAAGGAGTTACATCCTTTTTCTTTCTTGGTTTCTAGCCACTTTAGCCAGTCTTTGATGTCTCCGGCGGGGGCTAGGTGAGGAGATTCTTCAATTTTTGCTGACAAACCAGCCTCTTGAAGTATTTTTGCCGTTTGTTGGGCTCGCAGTAGGGGACTGGTTAAGATCAGATCGAAGTGAATCTGCATTTTATGTAGTTGTTTGGCGACTTTTGCCGTTTTGCGATCGCCTTCTGGGGTGAGGGGGCGATCGGCGTCGTGGGCATAATCTGCCGGTTCTGCGGCAATCCCATGCCGAATCATATACAGTTGCATCAGTGCTTACCTCTTTGTTACTTGCCCATAATACAAATTATTGGCATCTGTTGATAATCTATGTGAAGAAAATATCACAAATACCCAAATCATCAAATCACTATGACAATCTCCCGATGACCAGAAAATTTGCCATCCGGCTACTAATCAGAATATTCCTCTCGATTATCTTCTGGCTACTCCTAGAAATCACCGAATTTAAACTTAGCATCAACTTAGCATAAATTTACCAACTATATCACCACTCTGAATCGCCGGGAAAAGTTAGCCGAAGCTGTTAAGGAAAAGCTATCGGATATTCAACCAGATTTGACTCATATTCGCTCGCGCTTATGGCAGCAAAAACAATCATAATTATTCATGTGATCTTTTCTAAGCGATGAGAATTTCAATCGGGACATTATTCTCGCCTTTCTTCTTTCCTCTCCGTGCCCTCTGTGTCTCTGTGGTTAAAAATAAAATTATCCACCACAGAAACCCGGTTTCTTGTCCCAAAAAATCCCTAAGCCCGAAAACGTTGCTGGATTTTTTGAGCAATTATTTCCAGCCTATTCTCATCCCCATCAAATAACTCTGTCACCATTTCCAGAAACTCAACAGCGCGGGGTAAACTAAATTCTAAACCTTCAATGATATCCCGCTGACTAAAGACCGTTTCTGGAGTTCCTTCTAAGACTAATTGCCCGCGCTCCATCACAAATAACCAATCCGCCCAAGCATAAACAAAATCTAAATCGTGAGTAGCAATGAGAATGGTTGTACCAGTGGCGCTAATTTTTTCCAAAGTGGCTAATAAATTCCGGGTTTGCGGTGGATCTAAATAAGCGGTGGGTTCATCTAATAATAATAGTTGGGGTTTTAATACCATCACATCAGCAATAGAAACCCGTTTTTTTTGTCCCAAACTCAAATAATTTACCGGACTATCCGCTAAATCCATTAAGTCAAAATCCCGCAATCCCTGGAGCGTCCGCTCGCCCACTTCCCTGTCCGACAATCCTAAATTACACAACCCATAAGATAAATCTTCTGCCACCGTTGCCCCGACTAATTGTTGTTCTGGGTCTTGAAAAACTAAACCCACTGCTTGCCGCAATTGGTTTAAAGAAATGCGCTCGTATTTTAACGGCTTTCCTTGCCAGCGAATCGTCCCTTTTTGGGGTCTATATAACCCATTTGCCAACCGAAATAAGGTAGTTTTACCGCAACCATTTCGCCCAATTAAAGCACAGCGTCGCCCTTCAGGAATGCCCAAAGATAAATTTTTAATCGTCGGCTGTTGAGTACAGGGATAAGTATATTCTACTTGGTCAAATTCCATGAGCATAATGCCACCCTGTCCCCACTAACAACAATAAATAACCCGCCAAAGCTTCTATAATATATCGCCAATTTGCTTGATAACGTCGCCCATGCCAAAACCGCAATTCTCCCCGAAACCCCCGCGACTCCAACCCCATATAAATTTGCCGGTAATTTTCCAGAGTTCGCCGTAACAATTGACTGGCAATTAAGGCTAAACTCCGCATTCCCAGTCGCCAATTCCCATAACCCATTCGCGCTGATTGGGCGGTTAAAATTTCGTTGGCAGTGGCAGTTAACACAAAAATAAACCGATACATCAAAGCCAGTAATTCTATAATTATAGTCGGACAACCGCAACTGTTTAAAATTCGCCAGATATCCGCAAACGGAATAGTTAGTAAAACAAAATATAAACAAGAAGTTAAGGCAATCGCTCTGGGGAATAACTCCCTAGCTTGCTCAATTCCTTGTTGACTAAAATATAGATAAAATGAACCGATTTTAATTCCTTGCCAAACATCTGCCTGTACCAGAGAAATATCTTCTAAGCCAACTCCACTAATCACTAAAGCCGGAACGCTGACTAGCCAAAAACTTAGGGGAATTAATAATAGTTCTCCATATATTTTTATCGGAATTCGGGCATAACCCACAATCCAAATCCCCAGCCAGACCGTAATCATAATTTGGACAAAAGTAGGGGCTAAATAACTCAAAATAAATAACCCGATCGCCAGTATGAGTTTATGTTCTGGAGGCAGCGATCGCAGTCGATTTTGATAAACCAGAGAATCAATATGATGGTGCATTGTTTTGTTGTTGTTTACTGGCTGTTAGTTATTAGGATATAATCACGAACAACTAACAACAAGTAACAAAAATCAATCTTTTTGATTCGCTTTTTGATTAGCCTTTTCTGTGCGACCTTTGTAAAGACCAATAATATAGCCCAGAGTTCCCGCAGCGATCGCCCCTTGGCAAACAAACAAAAGACTTTCTACTTCCCCGCTGGGCAATTCTAAAACGGGATTAAACCAAGGCTGATAATTAGGTTGAATTTCCGCGATCGCCTCTTGCGCTTCCCCGTCTGCCCCACCATATTCTCCTCGGACGAAAATTAGAGGGGCGATCACTAATAAAATAACGGCGGCAACTAACCACCAATTTTCTTTCTGTGACGTTTGCATACTTACTGAATTATCCTTTTGCTGATGATTTTTTTGCTCGTTCAATGAGGGATTGATCCCCGAAATCCCCCTTTTTCATGGGTAATTTTGGCGATTAACTGTGCGAGCGCAATAGTTTAAGGGTTTGCAATTCTTCCGTCGCATAAACTTGCAGCCAATTCCAAACCAAAACCGTCAATAAACCTTCGCTAATAGCCAGAGGAATTTGAGTCACCGCAAAAATACTCGCAAACTTTAAAAACGACAGCCAAATTCCCCCCGTAGCGGCAGGAAAAGCTAACGCTAATTGAATCGATGTGATTAAATAAGTGACAAAATTTCCCAACATTGCCGCCAGAAAGATTGCCACCTTAATCCTGCCGGTGGAGAGAATTAAACGATAAACCCCACAAGCCACCCAAGGGCCGGCGATCGCCATTGAAAAAGCATTCGCCCCCAAAGTCGTAATTCCCCCATGTGCCAATAAAACCGCCTGAAATATCAGCACCAAACTGCCCAAAACCGTCATCACTTGCGGGCCAAACAACACCGCCCCCAAACCCGTCCCCGTGGGGTGGGAACAACTACCCGTCACCGAGGGAATTTTTAAGGCAGAAAGCACAAAACTAAACGCCCCAGATAAAGCGATTAACAGTTTTAACTCCGGGTTTTCTTGTGTAATGCGAATCAGCGATCGCACTCCTAAAACAAAAAACGGTAAAGCCACAACCCACCAAAAAATTGCCCATTTTACCGGCAAAAACCCTTCCATAATATGCATAGCTTGGGCTGGGGGCGTAGAACCGAACACCAAAAAAGCACTCAACCCAGCCATTGCCCCCAGGGTCAAGACTCGCTCATAATTTCGCATCGCCGATCCTCCTGTGTAGAAAAACTCAAAGGAGGTACAGCCCAGCACGCTTTGATTCTTTTGTCAAGTATTTCAGCAAATTGCGACATCTGTACCTCGCAGATGAATAAACAACAATGTTGCTACGTCCATTCGGCGGGCATCCTGACTGAGAGACATAGCATCTCATCACAGTTGCGGGACAGCGCTGGATTTACACCAAACTTTCCCCGTTACCTCTAGTGGCTGCTCCCCACTAGAACCGACGTAGATCAACTATACCACTACTCACACAATATTCACAAATATTCACACAATATTCACAAATATTCACACAATATTCACACAATATTCACAAAATTTTAGTAAAATGATATTGAGCAAAAAATTCAACAAAAGGTTTAACAAAATTATTGCCCTAAGTTTTCTGGATTTGTCTTGGCGCGGGAATAACAGGTTTTTTGCTCTTCATAACTCTTAAAATCGCTATCAGCGCGAGCGCCACAAATCGGGCACATCGTGCAATAAAGACGTTGGCCGAAATAATCATCTCCGGTTTTAGTTATATAAAAAAAGGGGAACAGTTACTCAGTTTACTTGTCTATCTTTTTGTCTATCTTCTTTAGAGAACGGTCAATCCCAACTTACATCAAAAAAATCCCACAGAGCCACCTGTAGTTTCGCCGGAAAATCGTGCCCAAATCAACTGCTAAATTAAATAATATTTGTGATAATATCTCTAGCATATCTCTAGCATAAAATTAATAAAAACCGAAATATTATTAATTTAGTTATCGCTGAAAAATTTGCCTAATAACCTTGAAAATTAGCGAAATGAAAAAATTAAAAACTAACTTAGAAGAATTAAATAGCTAAAATAAAAAATTTATTCGCATTTATTAGCAGATAATTACCAAAAAATTCCAGAAAAATAAACCCATGACAGTCAACCTATTTGATGCTAATTACTACCGTTCTGTTAACTCAGACTTGCAGCAATTTAACGACCAGCAAGCTTTAGAGCATTTTCTCACCTTCGGGCTGAATGAAAATCGACAATTTTCCCGAATTGTCAATCTGGATATTTACCGAGCCAATCATCCAGATTTAGCGGCGGCAGGCTTAACTACCAACCGACAAATTTTCGAGCACCTGCAAGAATTTGGTGTCAAAGAAAGGCGCAAATTTTCTGCGGTTTTAGATCTAGACTTTTACCAAGCAAATAATCCAGACTTAGCCAATTTTACCTCAGAACAACTGTTCCAACACTTCCAGGATTTCGGCTTAAATGAAGGCAGATTAGGTGCCCCGCTCGTTGATACTGCTCCGGCAATGACCCCAGTAGTTTCAACCACAGCAGTTTCAGTCGTCCCACCGGTAATTCCTCCAATGTATTCCGGTAATAGCAATACCTCACCTCCGGGGTCTTTACCGCTTGCCCCTAACACGGAATTACCATCTTTTGACCCGGTAGGAACGGATACTGGGGATGTCTTGAACGCTGCCATTGACATGGCGGTCAATAGTTTTAATATGAGTTTAAATGAATCAGTGGGCAATAGTGACCCCAATGATTACTACCGATTTGTGGTCAAAAATTACAGCCAATTTAACTTAAATCTCAGTGGCAGTTCTTTGGGCATGGAAATGTACATCGATCGCAATAATGATGGCCAACTTGCCGCCGATGAATTATTTATCACTGGGGCGAGTGGTTTGAGTGGAGGCCCTAATGATTATACTGGGGCGAGAACATCATTTAGTGGCACCTTGAGCAGCGGTACTTATTATGTGAGAATCTTTACCGACTTAGAGCAGTCTGATTATCAGTTAGACATTTCTAACAACCCCACTTACTATCCATATTACGTGCCTCCCTATACGCCTGTATAATCTGGCTGTGTCATCAAGTCCAGAAAATCCAATGGCTGAATCCAATGGCTGAAAATATGACAAAACCTATAAGCTACGAAGGTGGCTGTCACTGTGGGGCGGTGCGTTTTCGCGTCCGGCTGGAAAAAAAACCGGGAGAAGAGAAATATGAAGCAATTTCATGTAACTGCTCAATTTGTACCAAAAAAGGGTTTTTACATTTAATTGTTCCGGCGGAAAACTTTACCTTATTAAAAGGAGAAGATGACCTAACAACTTACCAATTTAATACAGGAACGGCCAAACATCTTTTCTGTAAAAATTGCGGCATTCACTCCTTTTATCGTCCGCGCTCGCATCCGCAGGGATTTTCGGTCAATCTCCACTGCTTAGATCAGGACATAACGGAGCAATGTGAGATAATTCCTTTTGATGGTAAAAACTGGGAGAAAAATATCCACAAGATCACTGGCTAAGGGTCGATTTCCCCCAGACTGCTCGATATGCTGCTGACAAAATACTGTCCTCACTCCCCTCAACCCTCCTTTTTTAGGGGGGCTTTTTCGTCTGGGCAAGCCAGAAGTGTCATCTGAGCAGTAAGCAAGAGGCGATATCCGGCAATATTCACACCGGCTCATGATAACAACTATGTGACAACTATTAAGAAAATCTAAGATTTACCGAAACTGACAAACAAGCAGTTACCTTAATCTGAGGCGTATAATTGGCGTATAATTATTGAATCTTCCCTAAACCATGTCTCCAAACTAACTCCAGCCATCATTATACAGGAATTAGTGAAAAATTGGCTAAAAAATTTATACTTGCCATAGTAATATTCGTAGTAATTCGTAGTAATATTTGTAAATACGGTATGAACCGAGAGAATTCAATGTTTTCTCAGTTCTCAGTACCAAGTATCACTCACATTATCAGCTTTTATTGACAAATTGGCTAAACATTTTGTCACCATTTTGTCACCATTTTGTCACCGCCAATACCTAATCTTGAGTAAAACTTGCTCCTAGGTATTTTTCACTTTGTTTACCAAATTGCTTACCAAATTCTGGAGTTGCTTCTTATGCGACCAATTCGCACATTTAATGTATCTCCCGCTCTTCCCTCAACCCTCGAACCACTGAGGACATTAGCCTATAATCTTTATTTTGACTGGAACACCGAGGCCAAAGATTTATTTCGTCGTCTTGACCCTGACCTGTGGGAATCCAGCCGTCACAACCCGGTTTTGATGCTGGGCACGATCGCCCAATCCCGGCTAATAGAAGTCTCAGAGGATGAAGGCTTTCTCGCCCAAATGCACCGAGCGGCCAGTCAACTAGAAGATTATCTCAAAGAACGCACCTGGTTTCGCAAGCATCGCCCCAAAGAAAAACAACAAGAATGTTACGCTTACTTCTCCGCCGAATTTGGTCTGAGTGATTGCTTACCCATCTACTCTGGGGGCTTAGGGGTTCTCGCTGGAGATCACCTTAAATCAGCCAGTGACTTGGGTTTACCCTTAGTTGGGGTTGGCTTGCTTTACCAAGAAGGTTACTTTAGCCAGTATCTCAACCCGGATGGGTGGCAACAAGAGCATTACCCCATCAACGACTTTTACAATATGCCCCTGCATTTAGAACGGGATGCGAACGGGGAAGAACTGAGAATTGCCGTAGACTATCCCGGTCGCCAAGTTTACGCCAGAGTTTGGCGAGTGCAAGTGGGCACCGTGGCATTGTATATGCTCGACACCAATATCGAACCCAACAATCCTTATGACCACGACATCACCGATCAACTCTACGGAGGGGATCAGGATATGCGGATTCACCAAGAAATGATGCTGGGGATTGGTGGGGCAAGAATGCTCAAAGCCTTGGGATTGAAGCCCAAAGTCTATCACATGAACGAAGGTCACTCGGCCTTCTTATCCTTAGAACGGATTCGGGAATTAATTCAGGAAGAAGGGCTGAGTTATCTAGAAGCCAGAGAAGTCGTCAGTGCCAGCAATTTATTCACCACCCATACCCCGGTTCCCGCTGGGTTTGACCTGTTTCCCGCCGAGAAAGTGATGTATTACTTGGGTCACTACCAAGAAATTTTTGGCGTTTCCCGCGAACAGTTTCTCGCCTTGGGACGGGAAAAAAGTGGAGATTTAGATGCCCCATTTAGTATGGCAACTCTAGCGATTAAAACTGCTAGTTTCTATAACGGGGTCAGTAAGCTGCATGGGGAAGTGTCACGGGAGTTATTTAAGAATCAATGGCCCGAAGTGCCGGTGAATGAAGTGCCAATTACTTCAATTACTAATGGGGTTCATGCGCGGAGTTGTGTCAGCAAGTACAATCAAGAATTGTTCGATCGCTACCTCGGACCCAAGTGGCCATCCACCCCAGCAGATCGCCCGATGTGGGATAAAGTTTACTCCATTCCCGATGAAGAATTGTGGCGGACTCACGAACGCTGCCGGACGGAATTAGTCGTGTTTGTCCGAGAACGGCTGCAAAAGTATTTGCGCGATCGCGGTGCTTCCCCGGTAGAGGTTGAACACGCCAAAAATGTCCTCGATCCCACAGTGTTGACCATTGGCTTTGCCCGTCGTTTTGCCACCTACAAACGGGGTAACTTATTCCTGCGCGACCTAGACCGCATCAAACGGATTTTATTTGACCTGCATCACGAACGTCTTCAAGGGGGACTGGGTAGCCATAAAAAACGCCTAGTTCAGTTTGTGATTGCCGGCAAAGCCCACCCCAAAGATATTCCCGGCAAACAGATGATTCGCGACATTATCCACACTGTGCGGGAACATGGATTAGGCGATCGTATAGTTTTTATTCCCAACTACGATATCTATGTTTCCCGGCTAATGGTTGCCGGTTGTGACGTTTGGCTGAACAACCCGCGGCGTCCTCGGGAAGCCTCGGGTACCAGCGGCATGAAAGCGGCGATGAATGGAGTCCTCAACCTAAGTATTTTGGATGGTTGGTGGGACGAAGCGGACTATGTACGCACCGGGTGGCCGATTGGCAGTGGTGAAACCTATGAAGATCAAGATTATCAAGATCAAATCGAAGCCAACGCCCTCTACGATTTAATCGAACAAGAAGTCGTACCCCTATTCTATGATCGCGATCCCGAAGGGATTCCTCACCGCTGGGTGGCCAAAATGAAAGACGCCATTCGTCTGAATTGCCCCACCTTTAACACCTCGCGAATGGTGGCTGAATATGCCCAAAAAGCTTACTTTAATGTGAGCGATCGCTATGACATTATGACAGCAAACCACTATGCTGCCGCCAAAGAACTCGCTCACTGGAAACAAAAGCTATTTAATAATTGGTACAACATCAAAATAGTGGATATCGATATTTCTGAATCTGACGATATTCAGGTCAACCAAAATATCGGCGTGAAAGCCCGCATCAACCTAGCTGGGTTATCCCCATCGGATGTAGAAATTCAACTATATAAAGGAGCCATAAATGCTTCAGGGGAAATTGTCGAAGGTCAAGCGGTGGTCATGGATCATCAAGGGTTCGACTCTCACCACAACAGCGTTTATACGGCCACCATCAGTTACACGGCATCCGGGTTACAAGGGCTATCATTGCGGATATTACCCAAACACCAATACCTGAGCAACTCCTACCAACCCGGTTATATTCTTTGGGCAAATAGCTAATATAGCTAATCTTTTAACTCCCCAGCTTAGTGATCATCCCTAAGTGCAAAAACCCGGTTCTTAAGAACCGGGTTTTCTCATGGATTCTTGGCTCCGAGACTCTGCAACCATAGTCAAAAATCGGGATGCCCTGAGACAAGTAAATCGACGGTAGATAAATGTAGATAAATATTTTCATATGAATCAACGATGCCTCTGAAAAACATAATTTGAAAACATGACTTAAACATGATTTAAATAACCGCAGAAATCTCATTGTTGATTTGAATCCGTTTGCGAACCACAGAACGGAGTAAGCGGTCAATTGCTTGTCGCTCCTCGTCACTAATCGCCTCGGTAATAATCGCTGCCATTAATCCATAGCGGTCAGCTTTTGTCAGTTGCCGAGTTTGGCTAACTTGAGCGATCATTTCCCCAATGGCTCCAGGTAGCAGGTTAAGCTTCACCATATATAACCATATATAAATTCTCTTATACCATCAAGTTTATTTTGACACATTATCAAATCATAACTCGTGATTCACCCCCAAGTATTTTGGTGATTTCTGCGATAAACTTGAGTGACATCAATCGCAAATCCTTGTAATTTCCAGCATATACTTGCGCGATCGAGATTAGCACCAGGGGTGACATACATCACTCCATCGGCGTAAGCAGTGATGTATCAAGCATCAGCTATACTATAGCTACACTATTAGCTATATCATATTTACTAAATTACTAACAGTAAATAAAAAACAGTTATAAAATATTAGTTATCAGCCATTTTTGAGCTTTGGCTAAAACCAGAAACCGAAAACCGGAAAGCTGAAACCGGGAAGCTGACGTCAGTCTTCTAACTGGGGACTGACAGACCGACTGCCTGATTACTGCCTGATTAGGGTAGGGTAGGCTGGAATTAAAGACCACCCTAGGCAGAAGATCGTTGCTGCCAAAAACATATCGCTGACTCAGATACAAGCACCCACTCACCGCGAAACAACAAACCAGATCATTTTTCCACAGAAACCTGATTAAAATTAAGGGAAATATATAGCAAAACTAGGTCAATTATGCTACTCTAATATCACCGGCATAAACTATCTCTAATAGTTGATACCCCAGCCCGGAGATAGAGCGGAATTCGCTGATGATTCATTTACCTCTCATCAAAGGTTTTGTAAATCAGCTCAGGAGCACCCTATCACCATGACTAAAGCACTGTTTATCTTGAACGAATTAATTAATGAAGACCTAGATTGGATTAGCGAAAAAAATCGCCAAAGAATTATTCAGCCTGCCGAAATCTTAATCCATGAAGGGGATGAAATTCAGGCACTTTACACGTGGTACTCAGTGGCACTTTAAGCGTTTCTATTAAGCCCCTAAAAAAGCGGGAACTAGCCCGAATCTATCCAGGAGAAGTCGTCGGCGAAATTTCTTTCATTGATAATCGGCCAGGTGGCCACTGTGAAGGGACTGGAAGAATCCGTAGTCTTAGAAATTTCTCGCTGGGAACTGCAAAAATCAACCGGAATATGGCATTTGCTGCCCGGTTTTACCGAGGAATTATAGGCCTTGCCGACCGAATTAGAGGTACCGTGGAACGCCTAGGCTATGGCAAAGATATCGAAGAAGATTTAGAGTAAAATCAAGCAATTAATCCCATTTTTTACATAAATTAAAATTAGCTGAAGCTAAGTTTAACTGGCTAATGGCTAATGCTAACTACTAAATAATAATGAGCATAATGAATGAGCATAATGGGCAGAGTATAGCTGAAAATTTTAGCTGAATTTCACTTAATTTTTAGCTGGCTTTTTTTATTGAGCCAAAAAAAGCTTTGGCTAATCTTTGGCTAATCTTTGGCTAATCAATTTCAGCTGGACTGGCAAAATTGTTTATTAACAGGTAGTTTATTAACAGGTAATTTGGGTTAGATTAAAGGATGAAAGATGGGCAAAACTTACTTAATTTTGTGCCGATCGCACCCAAAAGTCCTAGAAAAAAGTCCCAGGAAAATTACTATCCAGTATTGTGATTTTGTTAATTTCATCGTTACACCGGGCATAAGAATCGGGCATAAGAATCATTTAACCTAGAATTAGCAACTCAGAAAGCTCTGTGAATGTTCCCCAGGAGAGTAAATTCGAGCAAAATTAACGACCTTCCAGGAATTTCATCGCCCGATCCGTGGTTAAAAAGATGCGATCGCGCCCTAATTTTTCCACAAAACCGACCTTTTCTAACTTATCCATCACCGGGCCTTTCACCTCTGACATATAAAACTCGATCCCCATATTCTCCAAATCGACAATCAAGCTTTGTAGAGTCTCCAAAGCACTGCTGTCAATTAAATTAATCGCACTGCAAACCAATAATAAATATTTCACCTCTGAATTTTTGCGAACAGCTTGCATGATTATATTTTCTAAATACTTTGTATTCACAAAATATAAACTTTCATCCACGCGGACGGCTAAAACATGGGGGTAAGTTTTCACCGGATGGCGTAAAACATTTCTAAAATGTTCCGTATCTTCTACTCGTCCCACAATGGCGATATGGGGTACACTGGTTCGCCATAAATGTAACAATAAAGAAATTATCGCACCGAGCATAATTCCTTTTTCTACACTGGTGAATAATACCGCCACAAAAGCCGCTAACCAGGCGATCGCATCCGCTTTATCATAATTCCATAACCGTTTCAACGTGGCAAAATCCAGTAAATTGCCCACAGCGACTAAAATAATCGCCGCTAAACTGGTTTGGGGCAGAAAATAAAATAGCGGGGTTAAAAATAACACGGTCAGGGCTAAAATTGCCGCTGTAATGATGCTGGCAAGTCCTGTATTTGCCCCCGCAGAAAAATTCACTACCGAACGACTTAAACCCCCGGTAATCGGATACCCTCCCGTAAATGCAGCGGCGACATTTGCCCCACCCAAAGCAATAAATTCTTGATTTGCATCGACTTTTTGGCCTTTTTTACTGGCTAAAAATTTACCCACCGCAAAGGCTTCCATAAATCCGACGAAACTAATAGCTAAAGCCGGAGTGATTAGTGATTCTATAGTATTCAGATCAAATAAGGGTAAAGTTAGCGGTGGCAACCCTTGGGGAATCTTGCCGACTACTTTAACCCCTGCCACCCGATCTAATTGCAATCCCCAAACAACTAAAGAACTGACAATCACCACAATTAACGGGCCGGTTTTACTGATAAATGCGATCGCCTTTGGCTTAACGCCCCATTTTTTCAGTTGTTCTCCCAACCCTTTTTTAAAATAGAATAAACTCAGTAAGCATATTACCCCTAAACCAAGGGTAATCCCATTAGTATTGCTAAGTTGTTGTCCCAGATAATTCAAAGTCATTAAAAATGATTCGGTCTGGGGAATCTTCAAGCCAAACAAATGCTTAACTTGGCTAAAACCGATGATAATTGCTGCCGCCGTAATAAACCCGGAAATCACCGCTTGACTGAGAAAATTTACCAGAAATCCTAGACGAAAAACCCCCATAAAAATCTCGCTCGCCCCCACCAAAAAAGCCAGGGTAATCGCATAAGCCAGGTAGTTTGACTCATCCGGGGCTAAGGCACTAATTGCCGTTCCCACCATCAAAGAATCCACCGCAACCGGGGCAACGGACAGCATTCTGGCAGTGCCCAAAAAAGCATAAATTACCTGGGGTAAAATACTGGCATACAGTCCCACTTCGGGCGGCAAACCCGCCAGCATTGCATAAGCCATCCCTTGAGGAATTAACAAACTGGCAACGATAATTCCTGCCGTAATATCTCCCGCTAAATCTTGCCGCCGATAATTTAAACCCCAGTCTAGAATTGGCAAATATTCGCGCAAAGTAGCACCTAACTTTGAGCGACTTAATTTATTCATCATTCGGGAAAATTTATCAGATTTATCGTAATTTTGTTAAGCTTGTATTTTCATTCATTTTCAATATTTTCAATGAATAAGGTGGGCTATGCCCACCCTACATTATTACTACTTTTTAGATGCTTATTGTTGGTTATAGGGTAGCTTGGCCAATAATTTCGCCATCATACAAGTATTGGTCGCCCCAGAAAAGACTAAACCCGCACCAACAAAACCACTCAAAAACAAGAACTTATTAGAAACAGTCGCCCCCAGAATAGTTCCAGTTAAGACTAAGGAACCAGCGACAATTTGCACTTGGCGCATAATACTAATCGGGGCATTTTTATTCACTTTGGTGGGATAACCGGCTTGTTTCCAAGCATTGAGCCCCCCTTCCAGGTGAACTACTTTTTCAAAGCCAGCCTCTAATAGTTTTTTCGCAGCTTGTCCCGAACGATTGCTGCTTTGACAATATAAAACAACTTGAGAAGAGGTTTGACGGGGTACTTTGTTGACATCAAAACTGGACAAAGGAAGTAGAGTTGCCCCGGCAATATGTTCTCCGGCAAACTCCGAAGGTTCGCGGACATCAATCAGTTGGACAAGGTTTTGGTCAATCAACTGTTTGAGGGTTTCGGCATTGACAGTTTGAATTTGTCCGTTAGCTGAGATAGTCATAGAGATTGATTTTTGATTGATTTAAGTGGTAATTGTATCAATGATATTTCTTAGATTATAGCATCGCCACTCATCCAAGTTAGGTCATACCACAACTTTGGTTAGCGGGGACGGCTTCCATGATTTTTTTCGGGTTGGGCAGATTTAGGGAACCCATAAATTGAATGAAATTGTCGCGATCGCGCCCTACAAATCTGGGATTAAATTGTTTTTCCTCGCCGATGGTAGAAACCGTCATCCCTTTGTAGTCGTGACCGGGATAAACCAAGGTTTCATCGGGCAAAGTAAACAGTCTTTGGGTGACAGCATCATACAATTTGCCCGCATCTCCGCTTTGGAAATCCGTGCGTCCACACCCGCGAATAAACAAGGCATCTCCAGTCAGTACCATTTGTCGATTGACTAGATAAGCATAGTGACTGTCGGTATGACCTAAAGTGGCGATCGCCTGAATTTCGACGTCACCGACTTTTAAAATTTCTCCATCGGCAATATGGCGATCGGCACAGCTTACCTGAGCCCCCGCGGGGACGATACCGGAACAGCCAGTCAGTTCGCGCAGCTTGCCCGTTCCCGTAATATGATCCGCATGGACATGAGTCTCCAGGCAATAACGCAGGGTCAAACCCAGTTCTTGAATTAATTTATAGTCACGTTCCACTTGTTCGATCACTGGATCGACCAAAACCGCTTCTTTGGTGGTGCGAGCGGCGATTAGATAAGTATAGGTGCAAGATTCTTGATCAAACAGTTGTCTAAATAACATGGCTGACTTCCGGGTAGTTGTACATTGGGATAAGAAGAAAAAACATTGCTGGCTACCAGTTGCATCTGCTGGCTCGCTGCTTATTTATTTTATACTACTATGATTATATAGTAATATTTAGTCAATGTCAAGGGAAGGCAAGCGGCAAATTTTTTTGTCCCTACTCCTTGGTCTCTAGTTATTTGCCTAAACAGCTAACAATTAACAACTAAAAGTTAATAACTAACAAGTAATTAACAACAAACTACTAAACTCTTGATTTACTATAAAGCTATGTGGTAATATGATTGTTGTTTGACTCATGTTGGTGGCCAAAGATTATTTATTTAAGTATTTCATGTCAGATAATTCTGCATAATCACCTGGGTGCTTGAAGATTAATTTCGGTAATGTTTACCCTAAGTGATCAATTCTTCCCATAGAAGAGATCGCCCTTCCCGATGAACGGCTGATTTAAATTAGCATCAGCCAGCGATCGCCCCCGAGTCTATATCGAGTCTATATCGAGTCTTATATCGAGTCTATATAGCAATCCGTGCAGAGGTTGTGGTAATTGTAGGGGCAATCCCCCGTGGTTGTCCCTAGACGCGCCGGGGCAGCCACGGGGGGACTGTCCCTACAAAAATATTACGATTGATTTAGGACTACTATATCGAGTCTAAATACCGAGGATATTTTTTTTTATGCCGACCAAAACTTTGCCCGTAAATACCGATTCTATGGCAACATTAAACCTAGAGGATGCCAAAATATCCCAACTACCTCCGACCGCTTTAGGGATGGTGGCTGATTTTTTCAAAGTCTTGTCAGAAATCAGTCGAATTCAGATTTTATGTTGTTTAAAAAAAGGCCCAAAAAATGTCACAGAAATTATTGCTGAAACCGGCTTAGGACAAGCGAATGTTTCCAAGCATTTAAAAATTTTAACTCAGGCGGGGCTGGTCAACCGGGAACCTCAAGGGGTGAATGTATTCTATGAAATTTCTAACCCTTTTTTGTTTCAAATTTGTGACTTAGTGTGCGAGATTATCGTGGAGCAAATCCAATCCAAAAATGAACAGTTTGAGTCCTTGAAATAACTGACGATTATTCTAGCGGGTGACCAACTTAAGGCAGACTAAAAATCTGCGGATATCCATGATTAACCCTGATTAACCCAATGATTAACCCAATCCGAGCGCTCGTCCATAGATTTAGTCTAGCTATCCTAAAAATCCGGATAACTCACAACCCAGTCCTGCGTCGCGGAAAAAAAAGCCCCAGCCAGAGGCTAGAGGCATTTAATAGGGTGCATTTCACTTGGTTGAGTGTTCCCTTGCGAAGGGGCAGTCCAAGCTACATGACCAGATGGACGGAAGGCAGGTTTTGGATGTTCCACGATTAACTCAAGTTTTCCGGAGTTTTCCAGGGGCAATTTGACAGGTTATTAACAGTCAGTAATTTGATGATTTACCTGGGCAAAAAATAAATTTTTGCTGTCAGAAAAATCAAACCATTTCTCTGGTAAGCAATAGACAGTTCTGGCAAAACTCCAAAAACTCCCCCTTTTTCAGGGGGTTGGGGGGAGCGAAATACTTATTGTGCCAGCATGGTCTAAGAGAACCGACTGTTTAGACCAAGGACAGTCGGTTCTATTGCTAAATCGGGAGATGGCTTTAGGTTTGTTTATTCCACCAGGTTTGGAATTGGTTTAAAGCTGCGGGTAAGATATTGTACACAGCCCAGCTAGCGGCCAAAATAATCGGCAGCAGAAAAACAATCACACGCCAATCCATAACTTTGCCTCTCCTTTTTAAAGATTTGTATCAGGTTCTCATTTTCTCTATTTTGCAATTAAAGGTCTTTATTTTCCAGTCCTTTGGCAAAAAAATTCTATTTCCGCCAATTGACGACGAGCAAATTTACCATGATGTCGGTTGCGGAAACCCAGGATCGTCACCTTTGTTGGCATGAACTAAGGCCAGTTTCTCATAACGGTAGGCGTGTTCGATGAGATCCGCTGCTTCTTCGTCTGTCACCGTCCGCACTCGTTTGGCAGGAATCCCTACCATGAGCGATCGCGCCTCCACATCTTTGGTGACAATTGCCCCAGCGCCAATAATACTGCCAGCGCCCACCCGGACGCCATCCATCACCACCGCCCCAATGCCAATTAAACTGCCTCGTTCAATGGTGGCCGCATGAATCACCGCCCGGTGGCCGACGGTGACACAATCTTCTAGTAATGTCACCTGACCGGGATCTCCGTGGAGAATTGCCCCATCTTGAATATTGGTGCGCTCGCCAATTATAATTTTTTCTACATCTCCCCGGATCACCGCCCCATACCAGACACTTGCACCGGCCCCCAGTTTCACCCAACCGACCACGGTAGCGGTAGGCGCTACAAATGCCGCCGCCGAAATGTCCGGTGTCGGCCAATAATTAGGTAAGTTAGTAATGGATTGGTTAATATAGTTCACAATCATTCATTCCTTTAGGTAAAAACACTTGCTTCGGTCGCGCCCACTGGCAGGCCAAAACACGGTCGCGATACGGTCGCGCCCACTGGAGCCCCAGAATCCGAAGCAGTGATCAATATCTCTAGGTATAATAAGACCCAATTCGCTGGCGCCAATACTCATTAATATTCACTAATATTATTTTTGCCGATAACCTGCCTCAACCATGAATCTAGTATTGCAATATCCCATTTTCGGTCCAGAGATTCAATGTCCTCATTGTCGTCAGACAATTCCAGCGCTGACGTTGACAGATAGTTATCTTTGTCAACGACATGGTGCTTTTGAGGCCAACCCTGACACCAAAGAACTGATTCATTTACAGTCGGGGCGTCATTGGCGTCAGTGGCAGGGTGAATGGTATCGACAACATACCCATCCCGATGGCATTCGCTTTGAAATCCATGAAGCCCTGGATCGTCTTTATACCAAGGGATATCGGGCTACTCGCGTGATTATTGCCAAACGCTATGAACAACTACTCAGTTCTTATTTGGAACGTAGCGCCCCTTGGGGAGGTCAGTCTGATGCCCTGCTGCCCAAACTTTATGGTTTGCCCGTGGAGTTTAGCCCGGATCCCCAGGAAGACCCCCAATGGCAGGTGATTAATTTTACTTTAGAACAAGAGCCCGGAGTCCCTAGTCGTTATCCTTATTTTCGCTTATTTGAGTAGTTATGCACCATGCCTCGATTAGAACTGCGAATATTCACCGAGCGATCGCCTTTTATCAAAAGCTGGGGTTTACGGTCAGCGAGCGGTTTACCGCTGGAATTACCCTAGCTTGTTGGCTGGTCGGGGATTTGGGACGAATTGAATTAATCCAAATTCCCGAACCTCGTCCGGCGCCGGATGCTTTTGGGGATGAACATTATACGGGCTATTATCATTTATCTTTTGACTTAACGGACAAAACTCAGGATTTACCCAGTTGGTTAAAGGATTTACAGGAAAGTTTTGCCTCCGCTGCGGCAGCGGATCCGGCAATGTTTCAACCGTTGCAAGTGCTCTTAGCACCGACCCAACAGATGATTGGCGATCGGGTTTATGAAGTTACTTTTATTGCCGATAGCGACGGCTTGCCCCTAGAATTTATCCGCGTTCTCAGCCAAACAACCAACAACCAACAACCAATAACCAACAAAGAACCAACAAATCACAAATAACAAATAAATAATAACAAACAAAAAAATAGCCAATCCGCTTTAAGATGAGAACAGGCAAACAAAATATTCAGCCAATATTCAGCCAGATTTTAACTTATCTCCCATGATTAAACAGTTTGTTTTTTCATCACATAAACTTTTCACCCGTTGGCTGCTGCTGCCATTAGTGCTATGGTTCGGTCTGCTGGGGTCGGTTCCGGCGCTTGCGGCGCCTACGGGTGATTTAGCCCGTCAACCGGCGATCGAGGTGGCAGTAAGTTTAGGCAATACAGCCAATGAACTAAAATTTATCCCCAATAACTTTGAATTTGAGGCGGGTCGTCGTTACAAACTGGTATTGACCAATCCCAGTCCCCAAAAACACTATTTCACTGCCAAAGATTTTGCCGATGCCTCCTGGAGTCAAAAAGTAGATGCCGGTAACGTGGAAATCAAAGGGGCGATCCATGAATTAGAACTCAGATCGAATACAAAAGCGGAATGGGTATTTGTCCCGGTAAGATCCGGCACCTATCAACTGCGTTGCACCATTCCCGGTCATACCGAAGCAGGCATGATTGGCACCATTACCATTAAACCTGCGGCAGAGGTTTAATTCTCGGTTCTCCCGCTGATTTCCTGTACCCCCATTCCCCGCATTCTATGTGGGGAATTTTGGTAAAATCTGTTAAGTTAGTTAAAGACGGTTAATTTATCCAGCTAAAGTGAATCTCTTTTCCTCGCTCGCCAGAAATCAATTTCTTTATTTGAGAAAAATGCGATCGGGCGCAATTCCCGTAAGGGATCCGCTGTGCGGAACTGCTGTTCTCCTATTCAAGCAAATATCATTACTACTGACCACATGAACATTCTTGCCAACCTCCTACAACAACCTGCCCAGAAACCCCGCGTCAAAAACCAACAGCGTCGCCGCACTATTGAACTGAAATCTCCCCGCGAGATTGACATCATGCGTCAGTCTGCGAAAATTGTGGCCACGGTGCTCAAAGAAATTTCTGAAATGGTTCAGCCGGGAATGACCACCGCCGACCTGGATGCTTATGCGGAAAAACGGATTCGGGAAATGGGAGCTACCCCTAGTTTTAAAGGCTATCATGGCTTTCCCGCTTCGATTTGTGCTAGTGTTAACAATGAAGTGGTGCATGGAATTCCTAGCAAGAAAAAAGTCTTATGTACCGGAGATGTCCTCAAGGTAGACACTGGCGCTTATTATGAAGGATTCCACGGGGATTCTTGCATTACTATTGCAGTGGGAAAAGTCACCCCAGAGGCCGCCAAGTTAATTCGGGTCGCGGAAGAATCTTTATATAAAGGAATTGAACAAGTCAAAGCGGGCAATTATTTATTGGATATTGCCGGAGCAATTGAAGACCATGTGAAAGCTAATGGTTTTAGTGTGGTCGAAGATTTCACGGGTCATGGTGTGGGTCGGAACCTTCACGAAGAACCTTCGGTGTTCAATTTCCGCACTCGTGAAATGCCTAATGTGAGATTACGCGCTGGGATGACTTTGGCGATCGAGCCGATTGTGAATCAAGGCTCCAAATATACCAAAATTTTAGCGGATAAATGGACAGCGGTAACGGTGGATAATGCCCTATCCGCTCAGTTTGAACATACAGTTTTAGTCACCGAAAATGGCTATGAAATTTTAAGCGATCGCACTAAAATTTAATTGAATAATTAGTTCATCGGTGACTTTATGAAAGCTTAAATACCTCTTACTCGATGAGAGGAAGAGGTATTTTTATTTTTTATTATTTCTTTGAGCTGGCTCAAAAACATAATAGATAGATAAATTTATCTCTAATTAATTCCCTTATTTAGCAATACCCAACCAGAAAATTATTGCTAAAATTACGATTTTTATATTAATTTAAAATAAAACTAAAATTATATAGAAGCGTAAGCACAATTTAAATGACTATACCATTACCGATGCCAAATCATCAAATGCTTGCCATTAAGCCAGAAAAAAGGTGAGCCAAAGCCCACCCTTGGGCTAAATTTTTCCTAATCTAGAGAAAAAGTTAGCCCAACTTAAAACTAATTAAAACTAATTAAAACTAATTGAAACTAATTTAAATTAATTTCAAATTAGGATATTGAGCCAAAATATCATCGGTGGTCAGAGTATCGCCACTGGCTTGAGGTGCCCAGAGAACTTCTATGGCTAATAGGCGATCGCTCGCCAATCCCCCAAACTGACCCAAAGCTTGACGCAAATCGCCACTATCGTTAATCTTGGGTAATTGTAATTTTCCTTCGGTTGCTACCAGAATGGTGACGACAATATATTCCCCTGGAGCGGCGGTGGCACCATTACTTTCATCCCCCGGTAAAACAGATGGGCGAGCCACTTCTCGGAGTTGATTATTCACATTAGAAAGGGTTTCCCGTTCAACTTTAGAACGTTCCGTCAGGGACAACTGATTAAACTTGGCTTCTGCCGCATCTAACTTAGTTTGTTCTGTGGTAGCCGCACCATAAACCCAATATTCGGGATGACGTAATAAAGCGAGGCTGACTTCTTGGAGAACTTCAGCCCGACCAGAGGCAGAACCAGTATCGGCACTTTCAGCAATTTGATTGAGTTCGGTTTGTAAGCTGCGAGCACCGGCTAATAGTCCAACTTGGAGTTGGGCAATAGATACGGTGGGGTTACTGCTATATTCTTCGCTTGCTTCTTCCCCGCCATTATTAAAACTGCGGAGCAAAAAATTGGCTACGGCAAAGATGATTAACAGGGTAAACAAACCCCCGCCACCGAAACCAAAGAAGGGAAAAATAAAGGGAAAACCAATCCCACCGCCGTATCCACCCCCAGGATAAGCGCGGGTGGGTGGGGCATAAGTGCGAGTGGGGGCGCGGAAAGAACCGCCGCCCATTCTGCCGCCAGTCCGTGCGGCCAAAGCGCTTTGGGCATTGCCAAATACCAGGGCAATTACCAGGGCGATCGCCAAGCAGGATTTAAAAAAGGATTTGATGTTTGATTTGTGATACATAAACCAACTCATTAACCAACTCATTGCTATTCGTTGACGGTTCTTAGTCATCAGTCATCAGTCATCAGTCATCAGTCATCAGTCATCAGTCATCAGTCATCAGTCATAACTAACAACTAACAACCAACAACTAACAACCAACAACTAACAACCAACAACTAAGAACTAAGAACTAAGAACTAAGAACTAACAACTAATGTATCGCTTGTGACAGTAGGCAGGGTAGTGGATTCGGCAAGATTCTGCGGGGGTTCTCCGGTCAATCATTGACCAGATATCCGAACCGAGATCCGTTTAACCACCGCCCACAATGGTGACAATTTCTAGGCGATCGCCTGTTTGCATTTCGGTCGTGTCCCAAAATTGCCGGTGTAAAATTTCGCCGTTATACTCCACAGCCACCAAGCGGGGATTTAAGCCCAGCTGTTCCAGAAATACCGGCAGGGAGGTATGGGGGAGACAAGTTTTCGGTTCACCGTTCACTTGCAGAGTAATGGGGATGATTGGACTAGACATCGGACTAGACATTGGACTAGACATAGGGTTGAATCTTGCTGTCGTGTTCTCGTAGGGTTTGAATGCGGTTCAGTTGAGAGATGAAATACTGAGTCAGTAAAGTGGGTTGTTCGGCTTCCATAATGGCTCGCACCACGGCGACCCGTTCCGCACTGGCATCGAGTACATCATTCAGATTATTCATATCAATGCCACCAATGGCAAACCAAGGAATTGTGGCATTCTCAGCGGCGTAGCGGACATATTCCAGACCCGCTGCGGTTTTCCCCGCTTTGGTGGGGGTTTCATACACCGGGCCAACACCAATATAATCAGCCCCTTCCGCGATCGCCCGTTCCATTTCGTCTGGATTAGTGGTGGAACGACCGACAATGCGACCAGGGCCTAATAATTGTCGGGCTATGGCAAGCGGTAAATCGTCTTGTCCCAAATGAACTCCGTCGGCGTCTACAGCCACCGCAATATCCACTCGGTCATTGATCAAAAATAACGCACCATAATCATGGCAAATCTCCCGTAGTCTTGTGGCAATCCGGATCCGTTCGCCATCGGGCGAATACTTATCACGATACTGCACTAAAGTCAGCCCACCAAGTAAAGCCGCTTCCACAATAGAAAATATCTTTTCCTTTGGGGAAGTGACTAAATAAAGGCGTGATCGCATTAACTTAAGATAACGCCGATACGCCAGCAAATTAGTTTCCAGGGTATAAACCCGATAGCGCATTTGCTTAAAAGTCCCGCCCATCTGCGGGTGGTAAAGCTTACCGTATTCTTCCAGCACTCTGAGCGCTTCTTGTACCCGACCAAAGTTAACTTGGAGCAGTTGCTCAATGCCCAAGCGCTGTTCCTCTGCCGGATGACTCAGGGCGGTGCCTGGATCTTCCGGGGTATTTCTGGCCGCACGGATATAGGCACTATGCCATTTGCCCAGTTCCTGGCGCAAATGCTTGCACTCACTGGCCATCTGAGGATGGTTCACCCCAAAGCGACACCATTCCTCAATGGTTCTCAAGCCTTCACGGGCCCGATCCAAGTTCGCATCTAAAATTCGACAGAGTGCTGGTTGCGCCATTAAAGGACTGATATTTGGCGCTCGATCCAGTTCATTGGTTTGATTAACCATCGGAACCCCCCATGATGAAAGTTCATCTCTTAAGTTCATTGTTTACAATCTCGTCAACTATATCAATGCTGATATCAACGCTGATCCCACTGGGCGATACAATCCCTGTAGGCCAAGCGCTTGCCCCTGTTTAAGATGTTGTAATTATTTTCTCTGGTATTTTCTCTGGTCAAACGATTATTGCGCTAAAAAAAATGCCATGTTTCAGCAGCAATTGACCAGATTGTAAAGGTTTGTAAAAAAACTCCTTAAAATATCAAAAGGATGAATCTTGGTTAATAATTTTGAATCATGATTGGGTGGGGCAGTATATCATAAGTTTCAAGGTTTTTTTGGTTTTGACTCAAATAAACCAGGATCGTGCTGGGGAAGCGGTGTTTAAGACTTATCGGAGGAGGTAAAATTGTGAGTTCAGTGAATAAAACTAAAAAGTCAACGCAACTGACTGAGACGCTTATGTGTGGTGCGATTCGCTACCACTATGGGATTCCCGGTGCGATCGCCAAGAGAATCGGCCATATATTACTGGCAACTGGTGTTTGCTTCGCTTTATCCCCTGAGCAAACTATGGCTCAAACCCCAACCGCACCGCAAGCCATGTCCAATATACTAGGCCAAGCGCCGTCAACCGCCAACCAGTTATATGTTAATCCCGAGCGGGGGAGCGATCGCGAAGGCCAGGGAAGCCTTCAGTCACCGTATAAAACCATCACCCATGCCCTGCGGGTAGCCCAAGCCAACACCACCATTATTTTAGCCCCAGGCACCTACAGTGCCGAAACCGGGGAAATCTTCCCCTTAGAACTCAAACCCAACGTCACCCTATCGGGACTCCCAGAACGCAACGGTAGCGGCGTGGTCATCCGGGGGGGTGGCACCTACATTAGTCGGACTGTCGCCGCGCAAAATGTCACCATATTAGGGGCAGAAAGCGCCACCCTAACGGGAGTCACCATCACCAATCCAAATCGGCGGGGTTATGGCCTCTGGATTGAATCCACCAGTCCCACCATCACCAAAAACACTTTCACCGGCAACACCCAAGATGGAATATTTGTCGCCGGTAACGCCGCCCCCGTAATTCGGGAGAATAACTTCGTCCAGAATGGCGCGAACGGGATGACCATCCACGGCAGCGCTAAACCAGAAGTCCGAGAAAACTCCTTTGAAAGAACCGGATTCGGCATAAATGTAGTTGAACAAGCCGCGCCCGTATTGGTGGGCAATCGCATCCGGTTTAACAAAGATGGCTTAGTCGTCCAAGGATCCGCCCGACCTGTGTTGCGGAATAACTTAATTGAAGGATCGGAACGGGATGGCATTGTGGCCATTGCTAACGCCTCACCTGACCTGGGTTATTCCGGGCAACCGGGGGGAAATATTTTCCGGAATAATCGCCAATATGACATTAATGGGGAAGCCGCCAGAGAAATTATTTCCGCTTTTGGCAATGAGATGGCCAGCAATCGGATTGCCGGACGAGTCGATCTCGCAGGGGTGCGAAATCCCGGAGCGGCTCCGACACCAGTGGCGCTTCCACCGCGACCGACCCCGACGCGATCGACCCCGACGCGACCGACCCCAGCCCCATTACCCAATCGACCTAACTCTGGTCAAACTTCTGGTGCCGATTCATTTCCGCGTCCCACTCAAAACCCAGGACAAAATCCTCGACCCACAGAATCTCCTACACCATCGACACAAACCCCAATTCCTGTCCCCACTCCTGAGCAACCGATTAATATTCCGGTGCCGCCTCCGAGAACCAGTAATACACCACCAGCCCCTTCTGGCTCTATTCCTAGTCCGGGGAATCGGGGCGACACTTTGCCCGTCTTGTTGCCGGTGCCAGATCCCAATGCGCCGATTGGCAATGCTGGCTCATCCAGGTCACAACCGGTGGCGGTTAACGTGAATTCCCCTGGTGATGGGCCACCACCTCCAGCGAATCGGATTCAAGTATTAGGTCTGCGGTATCGGGTGACGGTGGATGCGCCCACTGCCAGAGAACAAAACCGGGTGCGAGCGGTGGTTCCTGAAGCATTTCGGACTATCTTGAATGGTCGCACTGTGATGCAGGTGGGTGTGTTTAGTAGCGCCGAAAATGCTAATCAAATAGTTGATACCCTGAGTCGCAATGGGATTCGGGCGGAGATTCAGGAACTCGAATAAGCAAGTTGGTAGTGAGCCAATTCGTAGGGTGGGCAATTGCCCCCCTGAGCATTTTTTACGGTTTTTACGGTAAGATTTACGGCAGTATTTTTTATTATTTAATCGGTGACGGCAAAAATTTCTTGGGCGGTTAACTTTAATTCAGGAAATGCGGTGGAAATAATCGGCTGGTCGCCACGAAATTGTTGGACTTGATATTCCCCATCCACTAATTGATACACGGACAAAGTAGGCTGTTTGGGGTCGCCAATATATCGCTTGCCCCCTAATGCTAAATAATCCACAATCCAATATTCGGGTATTTCTAGGGCTTCATAATCAACTAATTTATGTCCATAATCATCTCGCCAATTGGTACTGACTACTTCGATAATCAGTTTGATGGTTTTCCCCTGAGTAATGGTGGAGCGTTTTTTCCAGAGGTTTTCATCGGTTAAAGCGGTTTGATCGAGGACAATTACATCGGGATTATACCCGGATTTATCTGTGTCTACGGGTTTAACGATCGCCTGTCGAGGAATGATATAAGGCAGTTGCAATTTGCGGATTTCGGCAAAGAGTTCACCAGCGAGAAAACCGGCAACTTGTTCATGGGTTCCTGTAGGCTGCATTTCAAAAATTTCTCCATTGCGTAATTCATAACGACCGTATCCGTCTGGATATTGTTCAAAAAATTCTTCCAATGTGATTAATTTTGGGAGAGTTTCTGCCAGCATATTGACCTCCGCTTAGGCGTTGACTGATTTTGTTAGTATTTTCTTGGTATTTGGTGATTTGTTATTTGATTGGTCGTGAGGATCTATGGTTTAATTATGTATCTATTGTTTAATTATATTGGAGCACAAGTTTAAAATTGGTTGAGCAATCAGAAATTATCAATAACCAAATCAGCTAGATGATTAAATTAACTAATTTTTGGGGAATTATATCAATTAAATTTTAATTAAGTTTGCTCCTATCTATCTGCGCTTTCTTTGCCGCTGTCAACTATAGATGCCAACGAGAGCATGCCAATCTTGTAAAGGCGTTCGCGTCGCCTCTCCGCCCATAAATTAATTAAATGTCTGATTTTTTATTTAAATAAATCTGCATTATTCAAGTAAAAGAAAAGCATGAAAATTCTGGTTTTGGCTTGATATATATATAATTATATAATCAAGCCCATTGCAGCCACCATGAAGCTAAATTAACAGCGATTCATTCGGCTTTTCTCTTACTTAAATAATCATGCGGATTTAGGCAGATTTGATTTCCTGAATCACCCATTCAAAGGTTTCATAAATCCGCTGTAAAGCCGTTTCATCTTGCAAGGTTGACAAGCGAAAATTGGGTAAGCGGGTTTCGGTGGCATTCATGGGCAGGGCTAAACCGATCGCACTCATGCGCGAGCGCAGTTCCAACCAGGTTTCTTGCTCATCAAACGGTGGCTGGGCAGCATAACTGCTAGAAGAAATTAAAAATTCTCCCGAAATTCCCACCGTAAATAAAGTGGTAGGTTGGCGACCTTTTTGGACAAATTTGGCGGCAAATCCGCCATAAGCATCGCCGCGACCCCAGCGAATTTCCACTTCGGGTTTTTGGCGAATCCAGTCATAAAGTTTTTTGGCTAATTCGGCCTCTTCTCGGCCTTGTCGTGCCTTAAATTCTTTAAAAAAAGAAATTTCATCCCACTGTCGTCTTTCACGAGTGGTACTGGATTTTTTCTGTTGGGCACCGGCAGTTTGACCAACTAATCGGGGGACTAAAGTTTTCTGGCCATCTTCGCTAACATATTGCTTAATTTCTAACCCCAAAACTTCCGTAGGATCCATTTGTTCATTCAGAAATTCTACCACGCGTCGCAGTTCCGGGGGAATTTCATCCGCCACAAAAACTAAGCGAAATTTGCCCGCTTGGAGATTGGTTTTTACCTGACTCCAAAATCCTTCTTCGTTGGCATTTTCTCCCAGAAACTCTTCAAAGACTTGTTCTGGATCTCGACCCACTTCGCGGCAGTTGATTTCAAACTGGGTCACGATGGACTCAAAAGGCCAGTAAATTAAAGCATTGGCGGCATAGTCCAGCATTTGACCGAGCATTTTTTGCCGCATTTCTGCATCGCGACTGCGCTTTACTTCCACCAGGGTGGGAATGCCGTCTTGATCGAGAAATAAATGATTCAAGTTCCACCGATCTACCCCATCTTCTTCGGCGGCAATGGCTGATTCCCGACTAATCGATAACCAGCGTCTCGGAGTTGCGCGAGCGATTTGATCTCCCGCTAAAAGATTGGGGTATTTTTCCAATAAATCTTGGAGTTGCTCTTCTGATTCATAGGCTTTTTCTGTCATTTCCACTAGGCGATCGTCGTCGTCGATCAGATAAATTCCTCCACCCATTAAAATGTCCTCTTGTTGATTAGTTTAATTAAGATTGCCTGATTGATTTCATGGTGCCAACTGGTTAATTATGATTAACGATTCGTTGGTCAGCAGCTTTATGGGGGCGATACTAACCGTAGGATATTTCTGCTTTTAACCAGAAATATCTGCCGGAAATATTGCGCCCCTGATGATGTATCCTGGGAAAGGTCAAGGGAGTTTGCCCGTAAACACCAGTTTTGCAGGCCCGGTCATGTAAATTCTTTCGTTAGATTCTGACCATTCAATGACTAAAGGGCCACCGGGCAATTCAATGGTCGCCTTTCTCTCACACCGACCTGTGATGAATCCGGCCACCAGGGAGGCACAAGCCCCAGTGCCACAGGCGAGAGTAATTCCCGCCCCCCGTTCCCAGACGCGCATTTTCAGGTAATCTGGTGCGACCACTTGAACAAACTCGACGTTGGTGCGCTGGGGAAAGACGGGGTGATGCTCAAATTGTGGGCCGATGGTTTCTAGGGGAATTTCTGCTACATTATCCACAAAGGTAATACAGTGAGGATTGCCCATGCTGACGCAAGTCACCTTCCAAGTTTGACCGGCGACTTCTAAGGGTTGAAGGATCGTCTGACAGTCTTCTTCCATCAAAGTGGTGGGAATTTCTGCGGCGGTTAACCGGGGAACTCCCATGTCAACGGTGACTTGGCCGTCGGCTTGGATTTGCGGGGTAATCATCCCGGCCAGAGTTTGAATATGATAGGTCTGTGGGGTACGGCTTGGGGCGGCTAAATCCGCCAAAAACCGAGCTAAACAGCGGATGCCATTGCCGCACATTTCCGGTTCTGAACCATCGGAGTTGAAAATTCGCATTTTGTAATCGGCGTCTGGGGATGTGGCCGGTAGTGCAAAAATTACCCCATCGGCCCCAATCCCAAAATGGCGATCGCATAGTTCTACCGCTTGTTCCGGGGTCAAAATCGGTTCACTTGATTGACGATTATCAATCAAAATGAAGTCATTTCCTAACCCGTGGTATTTAGTAAACTCAATAGTCATAGCCTTGTTTATTCACAATATTACTGATTGCTATGTAAATAGCTAGTTTAAACAGGGAACCATGCCTGGTTGACCACCCTGAAGACACCACAATTGATTGCAAATCTTACTGTTTATTGGCTCAATTTGATTATGCCTGACTTTGATACCAGTCTCCCTAGCATTCGCCAAATCCAATCGTTGATCGTTGATAAAAAAGAGGTAGAACTCAAATTGGTGACGGACGATCTCTTGGTCGGCAAAATTTTTTGGCAAGATCCGGAGTGCATCTGTGTTCTGGATCACTACGAACAAAAAACCGTTGTTTGGCGACAAGCAATTGTGTATATGAAGCCGAAACCCTAAACCCGGATCTATATCCGGGTATGGACTTCCGGGTATGGACTGAGGAATCTCAAACTTCTTCTTCTACTGGATTCTGGGTCTGAGATTCCTCGAAAGATTCGTGCTTCAATAATTGACTGACTGATGTCACCATCAATCTTAGATTTTCAGTGGATATGGATACCGGGACAATCTGATGCTGAATTTTCTTCAGATCGGCTAATCGTCCACATAACAGCAGAAAATCCTCTGATTGAATCGTCATATCGCCGTGAGGAAATTGGATGAAATGCCCCTCGCGGCGAATGGCAAATACTTGGATCTGATATTTTCGGCGCAGATCCAGTTTTGCCAGGGTTTCCCCTGCCATAGGACTGCCTAGTGGCACTCTTAACCATTGGCAAGACCGGCTTTCGCTCTCGACGGCAATTTCTCCCGATGCGAGTTGACTAAAGGTACTGATTTCTGCCGGTGTTCCGACTAATAAGAGGCGATCGCCCTCTAAGAGCATTGTCTCCCCATTGGGATAGTCGATTTCTTCGCCCGAAGACCGGCGAATGGCCATCAAACTGACCCCAGTCAGTCGCCGCAAATCCGCTTCTTCCAAGGTCATGCCGATTAACGGAGATGCTGCGGGCAAATCCAGCCATTTGCGATTCATGTCTTGGGTGGCGGCTTGCAGCTGTCGGGAAACTTGCGAGGCAGTTGGCGATGACCGTAAGCCTTCGTAATGATGGCTGCGAATTTTGCCCATTTCTCGCTGAATGTCACTCAGGGAGAATCCCACGGTGAGCAACAAATGAGTGGATAATTCCAGGCTGACTTCAAATTCTGACTGGACAACCTCACGGGCACCGAGTTGATAGAGGAGTTCAATGTCTTCCTCCTGGTTGGCTTGAACGACGATATCCAAGTCGGGGGATAATTCTAGCGATCGCTTCAGACATAGCCTGGTACTCATAGGATCCGGCAGGGCGATCGCCATTGCTTTGGCATGACGGACTCCCGCTGACTCCAGGACGTGCAAACTCGCGGCATTGCCATATATATAAGGAATGCGTTCGCTGCGTAACTCTTGAATCACCGCTTCCGACAAATCAATCACCACCACGGGATAATTGTGGGCTTGCAACAACTGCACCACCTTACGACCCACGCGCCCATAGCCACAAACCACTATTCGATTTTCTGGGGGCAACTCCTGCGATCGCCCCAAAGTAACTCCGGTTTGGTCAAAATAGGGCATAAACCAGGGGACTTTTTCCACCCAGTCCAGCAGTTTGGGCATTAACTTTAACAACAAAGGCGTCAGCATCAACGTGACAGCGGTTGTCCCTAAAATAAACAAATACACCGGACGGGACACCAGCCCCAAACCCAAAGCCCGCGCCGTCAGGACAAAAGAAAATTCCCCGATTTGGGCTAATCCTAAGCCCACTAACAACGCCGTTCTCAGGGAATAACCAAATACCAGGACTAATGGGGTGGTAATCAAAAGTTTACCCACCAACACCAGGGCAACCAATCCTAAAATCAATTCCAGATGGTTCCATAGGAAGATCGGATCGATCAGCATTCCCACGGAGACAAAAAAGAGGGCGGCAAAAATATCTCGCAGGGGTTCAACATAAGTTAGGGTTTGATCCGCGTATTCCACCTCGGAAATCATCAAACCGGCCACAAAAGCGCCCATTTCGATGGAAAATCCCAGATGTTCCGTCAACAGGGCAATGCCCAAACACAAAACCACCACACCGAGCAAAAATAATTCGCGACTTTCGGTTTTAGCCAGTAAGCGCAACAAGCGGGGGACGACAAAAATGCCCGCCATTACCGCCCCCCCCGCAAACAGGGCAATTCTGAGCAACGCTGTCAGTAGCGCCATGCCAATAGCTTCTGCCGGTTCGTCCAAAGCGGGTAATACCGCCAACATGAAACCCAAAGCGAGGTCTTGGACGACTAAAATCCCCAGCATGACTTGACCGTGGGGGGTTTCCGTTTCGTTGCGTTCCATCAGGCACTTGAGCACCACCGCAGTGGAAGATAGGGAAAGAATGGCTCCCAAGAATACCCCTTGGGCTGGTTCCAAGACCCAGCCTAAGCCCAGGGAAATCAAGGTGGTGACGGCAATGGTTAAGCCAATTTGTAAACTACCTCCACCAAGGGCGATCGCTTTTACTTTCCGCAGTTCGGCAAAGGAAAACTCAACTCCCAAGGCAAACAGTAACAGCGCCACACCAAATTGAGCCAAGGTTTCCACTTGAATGAATTCTTTAATCCATCCCAGACTTGCCGGCCCAACGATCATCCCCGCTAAGAGATATCCTAATAATGGTGGTTGACGCAGCACAGACGCTAATAGTCCCCCAGCAGCAGCCACCGCTAAAACGGTGACCAGGTCAATAATGAGTCTAAAGTTTTCTGGCACTTGAGAAAAATAATATACAAACTATTGTAAATTATTAAATATAGTAGCAGCTTATAGCATAAATTTTCAAAGATTCATTAAATATTCACTAGGTTTTATGGTTAGCTTGCGGAGGAAAAGCACTGGTTTTTCTGTTGGATAATTTGGTTGGACACCATGCAACTCTCTGGACGATTTACCCTGGTAATCAATGCCATTGAATCAGGCTTGCTCCGGAACCAAGGCACTAATTATTTGGGATAAGTATTTTTTGAATTGGATAAATTAGCTAATGAATTACACTTAAATAAACGGCTGGAAATTTTCATTGGCTTGGTCTTTGATACACATTTTATTCTGTGTAGTATTCTGTGTATTCTATCGGTAGAATATCGCTGTTTCTGCTTATGCCATTACCTATCGGATTTCCCCCACCCACAGAGGTTGAGGTGATTTCAGTGAAACAATATCCTGAATATCGCGCTGTCACCTATACTCACACTGGTGCAGTTCAACAAGCCAGTCAAGTGGCTTTTAGTCCCTTGTATCAGCATATTAGTAGTAATAATATTGCCATGACTACTCCGGTGGAAGTGCGTTACTATGGTGAGTCAGGGATACAAATTGACGCCCACAATGATGCCTACAGTCATGCGGAAGTTTCCTTTATTTATGCCGATCCAACGATTACCCCAAAGGCGATCGCGCCCAATGTGAAAGTCACCGATTACCCCGCGATGACTGTGGTCAGCATTGGCATTGCCGGGGCTTATACTTGGGAGAGTTACAAAATTCATTTACAGGCATTACTCAATTGGTTAAGTCAACATCCTGAGTATAAAATTGTGGGAGAACCGCGACGTTTTCTTTATAATTCGCCGATGACTCCCGAACCTTTGAAACGGAGTGAAGTGCAAATACCTATTGAATTGCGGTAATTGTTGTTTGTTGGTTGTTGGTTGTTGTAGGTTGGTTGTTTGTTATTGGGTAGGGATTCTTTGCTTGGTTGTTATTTAGTGGAATCTAATCCTAGTAACAATCACCAATCACCAATCACCAATCACCAATCACCAAATTCCCTAAATAGGAGTACAAATATAGTGAACTCTTTTTTAATCTTATTTGTTCCTTTTACTTTGGTAGTCTTAGCTGGTTATATTGCCATTTCTATTAAAGTTGTCAATGAAGGCAATGAAGCTTTAGTAGAACGTTTTGGCAGATTTAATCGCAAGTTAAAACCGGGGATTAATTTTATTATTCCTGGATTAGATTCCGTGGTGGTTGAAGATACTCTTAGAGAACAAGTTTTGGATATTCCCAAACAAAAAGCCATTACCAAAGATAGCGTTTCTATTGAAGTTGACGCTATTGTTTATTGGCGGATTTTTGATTTAGAAAAAGCTTATTATGCCATCAATAATCTGGAATTAGCAATTGAAAATCTGGTGAATACTACTTTGCGATCGCAGGTAGGGCAAATGAAGCTAGAGCAAACATTCTCGGCAACCACTGATTTAAATAAAACTCTATTACCTAGTTTGGATCAGGTGACAGCCAATTGGGGAGTCAAAATTCTCCGAGTTGAGGTGCAACACCTTAATTTGCCGCAAAGATTAATCGAGTCAATGGAGTTAGAACGAGCGGCAGAAATTAGAAAACGCGCCAGTATTGCGGAAGCAGAAGGATTGGCTGAGTCGATGAATTTAATTATTCAAACTTTACAGGGTCAAGGGAAAACTCCTCCCAATATGAGCGAGATTTTAAAGTTTTTAATCGCGCAAAAATATGTCCAAGCTTCTCAAGAAATTAGTAAAAGTGCCAATACTAAAATTATCTTTATGGATCCCAAAGCTTTGACAGAAAGCATCAATCGGTTGATGGAATATGACGATATTCTAGAGTCAAATCCCGAAAATCCGAGTCAACCTCCACCGCTGCCCAATCATCCAAATCCTCCAGAAAATGGCAAGAGTGGTTGATTTTTACCTCTGATGTGCGATGAGTAGATTATGAAGTCTCGTTCCCCGGTTGTATCCAGGGAACGAGGGTAATTTTGCCAGAGTTATCTGTTGTTCAACAGCTTGGCGATCGCCTATCCGCCAGAGTTATTTACAGTTCTTCGGGGTTAATTCCCTGCGCTCGCAGTAACTCCGCGAGTCGTTCCGCCCGTTGGCGTTCCGCC
>FWWL01000329.1_pt1 | contig 136452 bp, 146 predicted proteins | sample 2228331 | NCBI WGS metagenome assembly FWWL01 (sample SAMEA103939775, study PRJEB20133) | metagenome | reverse complement strand
GCCCATCGCCATGGAGGAGGGTCTGCGCTTCGCCATCCGCGAAGGGGGCCGCACCGTGGGGGCTGGCGTGGTGTCCAAGATCATCGAGTAAGGGGAGGCCCTGAATGCCAAAGATTCGCATCAAACTTCGGGGTTTCGACCACAAGACTTTGGACGCTTCGGCGGCCAAGATTGTGGAAACCGCCCGCAAAAGTGGGGCCCAGGTGGCTGGCCCGGTGCCACTGCCGACCCGCATCCGTCGCTTTACCGTGCTTAGGGGCCCTTTCAAACACAAGGACAGCCGGGAACACTTCGAGCTGCGCACCCACAACCGGCTGGTGGATATCTCTGATCCTACGCCCAAGACCATTGATGGGTTGCGCAACCTCGACCTGCCCACCGGGGTTGAGATCGAGCTGAAGATGGTAGGAGGCCGCTGATGAAGGGCATACTGGGAACCAAGGTAGGCATGACCCAGATATGGAAGGGGGACAAGGCCGTACCGGTTACGGTAATCCTGGCGGGTCCTTGCCCGGTGGTGCAGCGCAAGACCGTGGAGAAAGACGGCTACCAAGCAGTACAGCTCGGCTTCCTACCCCAGAAGCCCCAGCGGGTCAACAAGCCTGCCAAGGGGCATTTCGCTAAGGCTGGCGTTGAGCCGGTGCGCTACCTGCGGGAGTTGCGCGACTTCAACCCGGAGGGCGATACCGTGACGGTGGGCATTTTCAGCCCCGGGGAGATTGTAGACGTCACTGGGACTTCCAAGGGCCACGGCTTTACTGGCGTGATGAAAAAGTGGAACTTTGCTGGGGGCTACGACTCCCACGGCGCGCACAAGGTGCACCGTCATCCTGGCTCCATCGGTAACCGCAAGACGCCGGGCCGAGTGTTCAAAGGAAAGAAGATGGCTGGCCGCTGGGGCAATGAGCGGGTGACCATCCAGGGCCTCGAGGTAGTGGATGTGCTCGAGGGCGAGAACCTGATTCTGGTCAAGGGTTCGGTGCCTGGGGCCAACGGCAGCCTGGTGGTGCTGCGGCAGACCCGTAAGGTTCCGGCTATTAAGGGAGGTAAGTGATGTACAACCTTCCGGTACTCGGAAGTAACAAAACCGTGGAAGCGACGCTTCCCGAAAAGGTGAACGGCCACGTGCTCTACGAGGTGGTGCGCTGGCAACTGGCCTCGCGCCGTCAGGGTACTGCCGCCACCAAGACCCGGGGCATGGTGAGCCACACCACCAAGAAGATGTACGCCCAGAAGCACACCGGTCGGGCCCGCCACGGTGATTACGGAGCCCCGATTTTTGTGGGAGGGGGTACGGTTTTTGGTCCCCAGCCCCGTGACTATAGCTACACCCTACCCAAAAAGGTGCGCAAGTTGGGCCTGGGTATGGCCCTAGCCGACCGGGCCCGGGAGGGCAAGCTCTTTTTGGTTGAAGAGTTTCAAGGGGTAAACGGCAAAACCAAGGAGTTTGTGGCCTGGCTCAAAGCCCACAACCTCGAGGGCGCTTCCATTTTGCTGGTTACCCGCGACGAAAAGGTGGCCCGTGCGGCCCGCAACCTGCCTAAGGTGCGGGTGTTGGCTCCCGAAGGGCTCAATGTCTACGACATTTTGCGCCAGGAAGCGCTGGTGATGGAGGCCAGCGCCTGGGAAGGTGTGCAGGCCCGGGTCGCTATGGCGGGGGGTGAGGAGTGATGAAAACGCCCCATGATGTCATCATTCAGCCAGTTCTGTCGGAGAAGGCCTATGGCCGCTTTGCCGAAGGCGTTTATACCTTTTGGGTGCACCCCGAGGCCAGCAAAACCGAGATTGCCGGTGCGGTAGAGGCCGCTTTTAAGGTTAAGGTGGTGCAGGTCAATACCCAGAACGTACGGGGTAAGGACAAGCGCCTGGGCCGCTTTGCCGGTAAGCGCCCCGACCGCAAGAAAGCCATGGTAAAAGTGGCTCCTGGCCAGAAGATCGAAGCCCTGGAGGGTCTGATCTAACGTAGGTTCTCCTGCGCCCTCCTAAAAGACCGAGGTAAAGGGCCAAAATTCACTTGGAACCAGGGTGGCTCGGTCAGCCCGTATCAGGTGAGAGGAAAGAGAAATGGCAGTCAAAAAGTTCAAACCCTACACCCCATCGCGCCGCTTTATGACGGTAGCGGACTTCTCCGACCTGACCAAAAAGCGGCCGGAGAAGAGCCTTACGGTACCCCTGAAGAAGACTGGAGGGCGCAACAATCAAGGCCGCACCACCAGCCGCTTCATTTCCGGTGGGCATAAGCGGCTGTACCGCATCATTGACTTCCGCCGCCGCGATAAGGCGGGCATCCCGGCTAGGGTCGCCGCCATCGAGTACGACCCCAATCGTACTGCCCGTATCGCGCTGCTGTTCTTCCGCGATGGAGAGAAGCGCTACATCCTGGCCCCTGATGGCTTGAGCGTGGGCAGCACCGTGGTGAGTGGCCCCGAGGCGCCCATTGCGGTGGGCAACGCTTTACCCCTGCGCTTTATCCCAGTGGGTACGGTGATCCATGCAGTGGAGCTCGAGCCTGGCAAGGGGGCTAAGATGGCCCGTAGCGCCGGCACCGGCATCCAGGTGCAAGGGCGTGAGGGCGATTACGTGGTGTTGCGTCTGCCCTCGGGCGAGCTGCGCAAGGTGCACGGGGAATGCTACGCCACCGTGGGCGTGGTTTCCAACGCCGACCACAAGAACATCGTTTTGGGTAAGGCGGGGCGCACCCGTTGGTTGGGCCGCAAGGGCCATGTGCGTGGTACGGCCATGAACCCAGTCGACCACCCGCACGGTGGGGGTGAGGGGCGTGCGCCGCGTGGCCGTCCGCCGGTCTCACCCTGGGGCCAGCAGGCCAAGGGTCTTAAGACCCGCAAGAAGAAGAAGCCCTCGAGTGCGCTCATCGTGTCTCGCCGCAAATAGAGGTGAACTATGCCACGCAGTCTGAAAAAAGGGGTTTTTGTGGACATCCACCTGCTAGAAAAAGTCGAGGCGATGAACGCCAAAGGCGAAAAGCGGGTGATTAAGACCTGGAGCCGCCGCTCCACCATCGTGCCGGAGATGATCGGCCACACCCTGGCGGTCTACAACGGCAAGCAGCATGTGCCGGTCTACATTACCGAGCAGATGGTGGGCCACAAGCTGGGTGAATTCTCGCCCACCCGCACCTACAAGGGTCACAGCCGCGAGGCCAAGACTGCCAAGAAGTAAGGGGTGAACGGTGGAAGCCAAGAAGCGTCTGAAAAAAGGAGAGCGCAGCGATATTCGCCGGGATGTGCGGGATGTGCACTATCCTGGCTCGGCGGGGCTGATGCGCTACGCTAGGCTCTCGTTGCGCCAGAGGGAAAAAACCGTCAAGGATGAGGTGCCCCATACCTATGCCCGTGCCACTGCGCGCTACGTTCGTATGTCGCCGCGCAAGGTGCGTAGGGTGGTTGATCTGATTCGGGGCAAGAAGCTCGAGGAAGCCCGGGCCATCCTCAAGTACACCCCGCACCGTGCTGCCGAGGTGGTGGCCAAGGTGCTGGAATCGGCGGCGGCCAACGGTATCAACGACGACCGCAAGAACATGATCGAGGATCAGATTTACGTCAAAGCGGCCTATGTGGACGAAGGGCCAGCCCTCAAGCGGATGCTGCCTCGAGCCCGGGGGAGCGCCAACCTGATCAAGAAGCGTACCAGCCACATCACCATCATCGTGGGGGAGAAGAATGGGTAACAAAATCCATCCCATCGGATTGCGCCTGGGTATCACCCGCGAGTTTGAGTCGCGCTGGTACGCAGGCAAAAAGACCTACGCCAAAACCTTGCAGGAGGACCGCCAAATCCGCGAACTTATTGAACAAGAGCTGCGCCCGGCTGGGTTGGCCCGTATAGATATTGAACGAGCCGCCGATAACATCGCGGTCACCGTCTATGCCGCTAAGCCCGGGGTGGTGATTGGGCGGGGAGGCGAGACCATCAAGCGCCTGCGCGAAACCCTGCAAAGCAAGTTTCCTGGTAAGACCGTAGCCCTAAACGTGCAAGAGGTGGGTAATCCCAACCTCTCGGCCCCTTTGGTGGCCCAGCGCGTAGCCGAGCAGATCGAGCGTCGCTTTGCGGTGCGCCGCAGCATCAAGCAGGCCGTACAGCGGGTGCGCGAGTCTGGAGCCCAGGGGGCCAAGATTGTGGTCTCCGGTCGCATCGGTGGGGCAGAGCAGGCCCGGGTGGAGTGGGCCGCGGAGGGCCGGGTGCCGCTGCACACCCTGCGGGCTAATATCGACTACGGCACCGCTCGAGCCGAGACCACCTATGGCTCGTTGGGGGTCAAGGCCTACATCTTTATGGGCGAGGTCATTGGAGGGAAGAAGGTGGTGCCCGGCGCGGCGCCTGCAGTCCGCCCGGCAGCGCCTAAGCGCGAGCGTGAAGAGGGCAAGCCCCGCCGCCGCTCGGCGGTGCGCAAGGCCGGGGCTGCGGCCAAGGAGGGGGGCGAGTAAACCATGCTGATGCCTAAACGCATGAAATACCGCAAGGCTCACCGGGGCCGGATGCGGGGTACCGCCAAAGGGGGCGATTACCTGGCCTTTGGTGAATGGGGCCTGGTGGCCTTGGAGCCGAGCTGGATTACCAGCCAGCAGATCGAGGCGGCCCGTGTGGCCATGGTGCGCCACTTCCGCCGCGGGGGCAAGATTTTCATCCGCATCTTCCCCGATAAGCCCTACACCAAAAAACCCCTAGAGGTCCGCATGGGTAAGGGTAAGGGGAATGTGGAAGGCTACGTAGCGGTGGTAAAGCCGGGCCGAGTGATGTTTGAGGTCTCTGGGGTAACCGAGGAGCAAGCCCGCGAGGCCTTGCGCTTGGCCGGGCACAAGCTGCCCATCCAGACTAAGGTGGTGAGACGCGATGCCTACGACGAAGCCCAGTGAGCTGCGCAAGCTATCGGCGCAGGAGCTGCAAAAGCGCGTTCAGGAAAGCAAAAAGCAGCTCATGGAGCTGCGCTTTCAGGCCAGCATCGGCAAATTGGACAAAAACCACCGGTTGAGCGAATTGCGGCGGGAGATTGCCCGTATGCTGACCATTCTGGGCGAGAAGACCCGGGAAAGGAGCGGCCATGCCTAAAAAGGTTTTGACCGGGGTGGTGGTAAGCGACAAAGCCCAGAAAACCGTGACGGTGCTGGTTGAACGCCAGATGCGCCATCCCCTGTACGGAAAGGTCATTAAGCGGTCTAAGAAGTACCTTGCCCACGATGAGAACGACCAGTACAAGCTGGGGGACGTGGTGGAGATTCGTGAGGCCAGGCCGGTTTCCAAGAGAAAGAGGTTCGTAGTAGTAGGGCGGCTCGAGGAAGGTCGCATGGATCTGGTCGAGCGCTACCTGCTGCGCAAGGAGCGTGGTAAAGCGTGACTCAGCAAGAAACCGTGCTGGATGTCGCCGACAACACCGGGGCGCGTAAGATCGCCTGCATCCGCGTCCTGGGAGGCCATTACCGCAAGTACGCTAGTGTGGGCGATGTGATTGTGGCCTCGGTGAAGGAGGCCATTCCCCGCGGGATGGTCAAGGAAGGGGATGTGGTTAAGGCGGTGGTGGTGCGCACCGCTAAGGAAATCCGCCGGCCAGATGGTTCCTCCATCCGCTTCGACAGCAATGCTGCGGTCATCATCAACCCCCAGAACGAGCCCCGGGGAACCCGTGTTTTCGGCCCGGTGGCTCGCGAGCTGCGCGAACGCGGCTTTATGAAGATTGTCTCGTTGGCGCCCGAGGTGCTCTGACGGGGCAAGGCTCTGGAGAATCCATGATGACCCTTGCCCGACTGGCCAGGCCTTCGTTCCAGCAGGGCGGGGTGCCAAATGGGGTGCGGGTTCTTGCCGTAGGCAAGTGCTCCGATGCACAAAAGGCCTCCTGGGGTCTTTTGTCCCGCACCCAGCTTGTGTGGCGGTGGCCAGCAAGCCTTAACCAACGGATGCTTTTTGGGGCGGACTCTGGTAAACTTTCTTTTTGGTGTCGAGGAAGGGGTTGTGTCAGCCTCGAAAAGCAAAATCGGAGGAGCGATGCCTAAAGTACATGTCAAAAAAGGGGACACAGTAGTGGTTCTTTCCGGGAAGGAAGGCCTGCGTGGGGCCACCGGAAAGATTAAGGCCGTCATGCCCAAGGAGGGCCTGGTAGTGGTCGAAGGGCTGAACATGATCAAGCGTGCGGTGCGGCCCAACCCCCGCAACCCCCAGGGGGGCTTCATCGAGAGCGAAGCGCCGATCCACGCCTCCAAAGTTATGCCCATCTGCCCAAGCTGTGAGAAGCCAACCCGCATTCGCAAGAAGCTTCTACCCGACGGCACCAAGGTGCGTGCCTGTGCCAAGTGTGGCGGCGTTTTGGATGCCAAGTAAGGGGGTTGAAGATGCCATTGGAAGTTGCCCTTAAAAGACGCTACCTCGAGGAAATCCGCCCCGAGCTGATGAAACGCTTTGGCTACGACAACGTTATGGCGGTGCCTCGCCTGGTCAAGATTGTAGTTAACCAGGGGTTAGGTGAGGCCAAAGACGACAGCCGGATTCTGGAGAAAGCCGGCAAGGAGCTTGCGGTGATCACTGGTCAGCAGCCGGCCATCACCCGGGCCAAAAAGTCTATCTCTAACTTCAAGCTGCGCCAGGGGATGCCCATTGGGCTACGGGTGACCTTGCGAGGGGACCGTATGTGGATTTTTGCTGAGAAACTTATTCACATTGCTCTCCCGCGCATCCGCGATTTTCGCGGGCTCAACCCCAACTCCTTCGATGGTCGCGGCAACTACAACCTTGGCTTGCGCGAGCAAGCCATCTTCCCAGAGATCACCTACGATATGGTGGATGCGGTGCGGGGGATGGACATTGCTGTAGTTACTACCGCTAAGACCGATGAGGAGGCCAAGGCGCTTCTGGAGTTGCTGGGCTTTCCCTTCCGTAAGTAGAAAGGAGGTGACCGATGGCTAAGAAATCGCAAGTGGAAAAGATGAAGCGCAAGCTCAAGACCATCGCCAAGTACGCGGCCAAGCGGGCCGCGCTCAAGGCCGCCGGGGACTACGCTGCCCTGGCCGAGCTGCCCCGCGATGCCAGCCCCACCCGCCACAAGAACCGCTGCGCTGTGACGGGTCGCGCCCGGGCCTACATCCGCTACTTTGGCCTGTCACGCTTGCAGTTCCGCGAGATGGCCCACAAGGGGCAACTGCCGGGAGTCAAGAAGGCCAGCTGGTGAGGGGTGCTGTAGGTCGGTAAGTTTTTACCGATACCGCGGTGCCAGTTCTCGAGCGCGCTCTGGTGGATGTTCTGAGCTGACAGGTTGGCTGGGTTTGGCCAAGACCGGGCTCCGCAAACCTCCAAGGCAAAACAGGGCCGCTTGAAAAGAAGGAGATTCCGCAATGCTCAGTGATCCAATTGCCGACATGCTGACCCGGATTCGCAACGGGGTCCAGGTCTACAAGGAGAGCGTGGACGTGCCTGCTTCCAAGTTCAAGCAGCAAATCGCCGCCATCCTTGTCAAAGAAGGGTTTCTAAAGGGAGTGGAGCAGGTAGAAGTAGGGGGCAAGCCCTTTTTGCGCCTGTTCCTCAAGTATGGCCCTCGCCGCGAGCAGGTCATTCAGCATATCCAACGGGTGAGCCGCCCCGGGCGACGGGTCTATGTGACGGCCGAGAACCTCCCCAATGTGCGCCGGGGTTTGGGTCTAGCTATTATTTCTACCTCCAAGGGGCTCATGCCCGATCGCGAGGCCCGCAAACTGGGCGTGGGCGGTGAGGTGATCTGCGAGGTGTGGTAGCCCCTCGTGCCTAGGTAAGGAGAAAGCCATGTCCCGAATTGGAAGACAACCCATTCCTTTACCCAAAGGCGTGACCGTGGATGTAGCCGCGGGATGCGTCAAGGTCAAAGGTGCTAAGGGCGAGCTGACTGTACCGCTGCCTGCCGATTTCATTGTGAAGAACGAGAACGGCAGCATTGTGGTGAGCCGCCCTTCCGACAGCCGCACCCACAAGAGCCTGCACGGCCTTACCCGCACCCTGATTGCCAATGCGATTCAGGGGGTTTCTGTGGGGTACGTAAAGGAGATGGTCATCAGTGGTACGGGTTACCGCGCGGCTTTGCAGGGGAAGAACCTCGAGCTCACCGTGGGGCATAGCCACAAGGATATCGTCACCCCTCCTCCCGGCATCACCTTTGAGGTGCCTGAGCCTACCAAGATACGGGTGATTGGGATTGACAAGCAGTTGGTCGGGCAGGTAGCCGCCAACGTGCGGGCTGTCCGTCCGCCCGATGCCTACCATGCCAAAGGCATCCGCTATGCCAACGAGGTGGTCAAGACCAAGCCAGGCAAGACTGCCGGTAAGTAAGTCTAGCCCCGTCGGTATGGGGTTTGTTTAGGAAGGAGAAGTTGTGGCACGTTTGTCCACCAAAGACCGCCGCAAGTTCCGGGTTCGCAATGCCGTCAAGGCCTCGGGGCGCTTGCGCCTTAGTGTTCACCGCAGCTTGCAGCACATTTACGCGCAAATCATCGACGATAGCAAAGGCCATACCCTGGCGGCTGTCTCGAGCAAATCCCTAAAGCTCTCGGGGAACAAGACCGAGGTGGCCAAAAAGGTGGGGCTGGCCATTGCCGAGGTGGCCAAAGCCAAGGGGATTACCCAGGTGGTTTTCGACCGGGGCCCCTTTAAGTACCACGGGCGGGTGAAGGCCTTGGCCGAGGGAGCCCGTGAAGGGGGACTGGAGTTCTAGCCTAAGGAGCCAACATGCCTGAGACCGATTTTGAAGAGAAGATGATCTTCGTGCGCCGCACCTCCAAAACCTACCAAGGAGGCCGCCGCTTCCGCTTTGGGGCCTTGGTGGCGGTGGGCGACCGGCAAGGCCGGGTGGGCCTGGGCCTGGGAAAGGCCAAGGAGGTTCCCATGGCGGTGCAGAAAGCCAATAACTATGCTCGGCGCGACATGATCGAGGTGCCCTTGCACAACGGCACTATTCCTCACGAGATCAGCGTGACCTGGGGTTCCTCGACCATTCTGTTGCGGCCTGCGGCCCCGGGGACCGGGGTAATCGCGGGGAAGGTGCCCCGGGCTATCCTCGAGCTGGCCGGCATCACCGACATCCTGACCAAGGAGCTGGGCTCGCGTAACCCGGTCAATATCGCCTACGCCACCATGGAAGCCTTGCGCCAGCTCCAGACCTGGGACGATGTCAAGCGCTTACGCAAAGGTGAGGAGGTGGCCTAATGGCGACCATCAAGGTTCGGCTGGTCAAGAGCCCCATCGGCTACCCTAAAGACCAAAAAGCCGCGCTCAAGGTTCTGGGGCTGACCAAGATGCACCGTGTGCGCGAGGTGCAGGACAACCCGGCCATGCGGGGCCAGATTCGCAAGGTGGCCCACCTGGTGGAGGTGCTGGAATGAAACTGAGTGATATTCGTCCTAACCTAGGGGCCAATAAGCGCCACAAGCGGGTGGGTCGTGGCCCTGGCTCAGGCCATGGTAAAACCGCCGGGCGGGGGCACAAAGGGCAGAAATCCCGCTCGGGTGGTGTGAAGAACCCGGCCCGCTTTGAAGGGGGGCGCTCTACCCTGTTGATGCGCTTGCCCAAGCGGGGTATGAAGGGCCAGTCTCATGGTGAGCTTAAGCGGGTGGAGTACCAGGTGGTGAACCTGGGGGCTATCGCCAAGCACTTCACCTCGGGTGAGGTGGGTCCTGAGGCCTTGGTTCAAGCCGGTTTGGTGCGCCCGGGGTATCCGGTTAAGGTGTTGGCCATGGGGCAGGCCGTGGGCTTAAAGATCCACGCCCACAAGTTCTCCCAGGCAGCCATCGAGAAACTCAAGGCGGCGGGCGGCGAAGCGGTTGTGCTCGAGGGGGCCTAAGATGCTCGCGGCCTTCCGTTCCGCCATCACCATCCCCGAGCTGCGTAAGCGCATCCTGTTTACGCTCTTGGTGCTGGCGTTGTACCGGTTGGGTACCTTCATCCCCACCCCAGGGGTGGATATCGGTAAAATCCGTGAGTTCCTGGGTACCCAGGCAGGCAGCGCCCTGGGCCTGGTCAACCTATTTTCCGGAGGCAACTTCGAGCAGTTCTCGATTTTTGCTCTGGGCATCATGCCCTACATCACCGCTGCCATCATCATGCAGCTTCTGGTAACGGTTATTCCGGCTCTGGAGAAGCTGCAAAAAGAAGGGGAAGAAGGCCGCCGTATCATCACCCAGTACACCCGTATCGCCGGCATCGCCTTGGGGGCGGTGCAGGGTTTGTTCCTAGCCACCGCTTTTCTGGGCGCCAACAATGGGGCCTTTCTGCTGCCGGGATGGGAGCCAGGCTTCTTCTTCTACTTCGTGGTGGTGGTGACCCAGGTGGCCGGTATTGCCCTCTTACTGTGGATGGCCGAGCGCATCACCGAGTACGGTATCGGCAACGGGACCAGCATGGTGATTTTTGCCGGGATCGTGGCCTCCTGGCTGCCACAACTGGGCCGTACCTTTGGCCTGGTGCGCACGGGTGAGGTTAACCTGATCGCCCTGATACTCTTCCTGGCCTTTATCGTACTCTCCTTTGCCTTTATGGCCGCGGTGCAGCAGGCCGAGCGGCGCATCCCAGTGCAGTATGCCCGCAAGCAGGTAGGGCGTAAGGTGTTCGGGGGCCAGGCCACCTATATTCCTATCAAGCTAAACGCCGCGGGGGTTATCCCCATCATCTTTGCTGCGGCGCTGTTGCAGCTTCCGCTCTTTATTACCGGGGTCTTCCCCGACTCGCCGGTAGCCCAGGGGGTGGCCAACTTCTTTACCCCTAACCGTTTTCCCGGCCTTTTGATCGAGGTGCTGCTGATTATCGGCTTTACCTACGTCTACACCGCAGTGCAGTTTGATCCCCGGCGCATCTCGGAGAACCTGCGGGAGTACGGTGGCTTTATCCCGGGTATCCGCCCGGGTGACCCCACGGTGAAGTTCCTCGAGCACATCGTTTCCCGCCTGACCCTGTGGGGGGCCATCTTTCTGGGCCTGGTGGCGGCTTTACCCACCATTATGCAGAACCTGACCGGGGTGACCACCCTGGCCTTCCACTTCTCCGGCATCAGTCTTTTGATCGTGGTAGGGGTCTCGCTAGATACCCTACGACAGATCGAGGCCCAGCTGCAGATGCGCAACTACGAGGGCTTTTTGACCAAGGGCCGCCTACGGGGCCGTACCCGCTAGGGAGCAAGGAGGCATTCATGGCAGAGGCGGTAATCTTCCTGGGCCCACCAGGGGCGGGTAAAGGCACCCAGGCCAAGCGCCTGGCTTCAGAGCTGGGCTTTAAACAGCTTTCCACCGGCGAGATCCTGCGCAGCCACGTGGCTCGGGGTACCGAGCTGGGTCGGCTGGCCAAACCCCTCATGGATGCCGGCAGGCTGGTTCCGGACGAGATCATCCTGGGACTGATTGGCGAGGAGCTGGCCGCCATGCCCAACCCCAAAGTGATTTTCGACGGCTTTCCCCGCACCCTGGCCCAGGCCGAGGCCCTGGATAGGCTCTTGAAGGAGCGGGGCATCCGCTTGCTGGGAGTGCTGCTGGTGACAGCCCCGCAGGACGAGCTGGTGCGCCGCTTGCTGGGCCGGGCCCAGCAGGAAGGGCGCTCCGACGACAACGAAGAGACCATCCGGGCCCGCATGGTGGAATACCAGCAGAAAACCCAGCCGCTGGTGGACTATTATCTCCGCAGTGGCAGTCTGAGAGAAATCAATGGGCTGGGCTCGGTGGATCAGGTTTACCAGGCCATCCAGGAAGCCCTGGGGGTTCGCGCATAACGCATGGCTATTCACATCAAATCGCCCTGGGAAATCGAGAAGATGGCCAAAACCGGCCAGCTTCACACTCAAATTTTTGCTCAGATAGAGCCCCACATCCGGCCTGGGGTCAGCACCTACGAGCTTGACCAGATGATCCACGAGGCTATCCATCGGGTGGGGGGTAAGGCACCCCAGATCGGCTACCGGGCCGGGGGGCAGGTACCCTACCCCAGTGCGACCTGCATGTCGGTGGACGACGTGGTGGTGCATGGTTTCCCCTCCAAGCGTCCCCTCCGGGAAGGCCAGCTCTTGAAGATTGACTTCCTCTTTACCTACGATGGCTACACCACCGATATGGCCCGTACCTATGCCATCGGCAAGGTCTCTCCTGAGGCCGAGAAGTTGATGCGGGTCACCGAGGAGGCCTTTTGGGTGGGCCTGGAGCTCTTGTTACCGGGTAAGCGTATCGGCGATGTGGCCGCGGCGGTGCAGGACTTTGTGGAGCGGCAGCATGGGCTGTGGTGCATCCGCGAGATGGTGGGCCACGGGGTGGGGCGTGAGTTGCACGAAGACCCGCAGGTGCCCAACTACGGCGAGCCCGGCAAGGGCCCCAAGCTGCGCCCCGGTATGACCCTGGCTTTCGAGCCCATGGTTGCTTTATACCCGGCCAAGATGGTAATATTGGCGGATGGTTGGACCGCCACGGTTGGCAAAGGCAACCTGGCGGCCCACTACGAAAACACGGTGCTGATTACCGAATCTGGCCCTCGCCTCCTGACGGGGAGCCAGAAATCTGTGCCGGCGAGGCCTTAGCACCAGGATTCGAGCGGCTAGGAGGAGCGGCTTGGCGAAAGAGAAGGACACAATTCGCGCCGAAGGGGTGATTACCGAGGCCCTGCCCAACACCACTTTTCGGGTTCAACTCGACAACGGGCCCGAGATTCTGTGCTATATCTCTGGCAAGATGCGCATGAACTACATCCGCATCCTGCCCGGAGACCGGGTGGTGGTGGAGATTACCCCGTATGACCCCAGCCGGGGAAGGATTGTTTACCGCAGGTAGGGGTGGGTTTGGCGAGCAGTCTCTAAAGTTGGAGGAGCAACCCATGAAAGTACGTACCTCAGTCAAGAAAATGTGCGATAAGTGCAAGGTCATCAGGCGGCATGGCCGGGTGTATGTAATCTGTGAAGATCCGACCCATAAGCAGCGTCAGGGCTGAAAGGAGGTGAACAATGGCTCGAATCTCTGGTGTGGAAATTCCCCGTAACAAGCGGGTGGATGTTGCGCTGACCTACATTTACGGGGTGGGCCCGGCCAGGGCCAAGGAAGCTTTGGCTGCAACCGGGGTGAACCCGGCCACCCGTGTCAAGGACTTGACCGAGGCTGAGGTAGCCCGCCTGCGCGAGTTTGTCGAGAACACCTACAAGCTCGAGGGCGAGTTGCGGGCTGAAGTAGCGGCCAACATCAAGCGCTTGATGGATATCGGATGCTACCGCGGTCTGCGCCACCGCCGCGGCCTGCCGGTGCGCGGCCAGCGTACCCGTACCAACGCCCGCACCCGTAAAGGTCCCCGTAAAACTGTGGCTGGCAAGAAGAAGGCCCCCCGGAAGTAAAGCTGGAATGTAGATGCGGCCATAGCCCGTCGAGTACACGCCAGTTGAGACTCCTGAAAGTGCCCCACCCCCATTTCTGCGTGGGATTACCGCGAGGAGAGTATGGCTGAGAAGAAAGCTACAAGCAGTCGTAAAAAGAAAGTCAAGCGCCAAGTCCCAAGCGGGCGGGCGTTTATTCACGCCTCCTACAACAACACCATCGTGACCATTACCGACCCTGATGGACACCCCGTGACCTGGTCGTCGGGTGGGGTGATCGGCTACAAGGGCAGCCGTAAGGGCACCCCTTACGCCGCCCAGTTAGCCGCCATGGACGCGGCTAAAAAGGCGCAGGCCTTTGGCATGAATAGTGTTGATGTGGTGGTTCGGGGTACCGGTGCGGGCCGCGAGCAGGCCATCCGGGCCCTGCAGGCCAGCGGCCTGCAGGTGCGTTCAATTGTGGACGATACCCCGGTGCCCCACAACGGCTGCCGCCCACGCAAGAAGTTCCGTAAAACCGCCTGAGTTCTTTTGCTGGGGTGAAACTTTGGTTCCCTGCTTCACCCCTTACCCCCTGGGAACCCGGAGGAAGCCTGAAAGCAACCTCTTCCCCCGATAGGAGAAACGATATGGGTCGTTATAGAGGACCGATTGTAAAAGTGGCGCGTCACCTTGGGGTGAACATTGCCGAGACCGAGAAAGTACAGAAGTATCTCGATCGTCGCCCGTATGCGCCGGGCCAGCATGGGCAAAAGCGCAAGGGGCGTCCGTCCGACTATGCGGTGCGTCTGCGGGAAAAGCAGAAGCTGCGCTTCATCTACGATGTTTCCGAGACCCAGTTCCGCAACCTCTTTGAGGAAGCCAGCCGCAAGAAGGGTGTGACCGGTACGGTGTTTTTGCAGCTCTTAGAGAGCCGCTTGGACAACGTGGTCTTCCGCATGGGCATTGCCTCGACCCGCCGTCAGGCACGTCAGTTTGTGCGGCATGGCCACATTCTGGTCAATGGTCGTCGGGTTACGGTACCTGGCTACCGGTTGCGCCCGGGCGATGAGGTCAAGGTCTCGGAGAGGGCCAAGAAGATGGACTTCATTGTGCAAAACGTTGAGCGTTTCAAGAACCGCAAGGCCTTCCCCTGGCTCGAGTTCAACGCTGACACCATGACTGGGCGCTTCCTGCGCCTGCCTGAGCGGGAGATGCTCTCACTGCCGGTGAATGAGCAACTGGTAATCGAGTTCTACTCCCGTTAGGCCGCCGAGAGCCATTGGCCCATCTGTTATTGGTACCTCCGAGGAGGTTCTAGTTTGGAAACCACCAAGACCAAAGCCCCTGTGTTCAATGCCCGCATCGATGGGAACTACGGCGAGTTTGTACTCGAGCCCCTTGAGCGGGGTTTCGGCGTGACCCTGGGTAACCCCTTGCGCCGTATTCTGCTCTCCTCGATTCCTGGTACAGCGGTCACCAGCGTTTACATCGAGGACGTGTTGCACGAGTTTTCCACCATTCCTGGGGTGAAGGAAGACGCTATTCAGCTCATCCTCAACCTTAAGGAGCTGGTCGTGCGCTTTGCCGAACCGGGCAGTGGACCCAAGACCCTGACCTTGCGGGCCACTGGGCCTAAGGTGGTGTATGCCCGCGACCTCGAGTGCCCCCCCGACGCCGAGATCGTCAACCCCGACCTGTACATCGCCACCCTGGAGGAAAAGGGCAAGCTGGTGATGGAAATTCGCGTGGACGAGGGGGTAGGGTATGTCCCGGCGGAGAAGCACGGTATCAAAGACCGTATCTCCTCCATTCCGGTAGATGCCCTTTACTCCCCGGTGCGCCGAGTGGCCTACCAGGTCGAGGATACCCGTCTGGGCCAGCGCACCGACCTGGACAAGCTGACCTTGCGCATCTGGACCAACGGGGCCATCTCCCCTATGGAGGCGCTGCAGAGATCAGTGGCCATTCTGCGGGAGCAACTGGGCTACTTTGACCAGTCGCCCGTAGTGCGCCTCGAGCAAAAACCTGCCCAGCCGCCGGCTAGCCCACCCGCTCCATCGACGGCTCCAGAGGCCCCGGCGCCCAGAGCGGTGGGGCTGACCCTGGACGACCTAGGCCTCACCACCCGCGTGCTGCATAACCTTAAGGAGGAGGGTATCGAGACGGTGGAAAGCCTGTTGGCCCTTTCCGAGAAGGAACTGAAGAAGGTACCGGGAATCGGCGACCGCAGCCTACAGGAGATTAAGGACTGCCTCGCCCAGCACGGGCTGGCGATGAAGGAATAGGAGAAGCGACCATGCGTCATCGCAAAGCTGGACGAAAACTCAACCGGAGCTCCTCGCATAGGGTGGCCCTGTTCCGCAACCTGGCCAAGAGCCTGCTCCTTTCGGAGGAGGGCCGGATTACCACCACCATCCCCAAGGCTAAGGAGTTGGCGGGGTATGTGGATCACCTCATCAATACCGCTAAAAAAGCCCCTACCCTAACGGTGCCCGATAACGTGCGGTTCACCAAGCGTCGCGATAAGGACGGCAAGGAATTGCCCTTGCAGGAAGGTGAACGCCTGGCCACCCCAGAAGAGCTGACCGCCTACGCCCGGCGCAACCATCTGCGCCGCTTGGTGCTACGCGACCTGCACGACCCTAAGCTGGTCAAAAAGCTGTTCGAGGAAATTGCCCCCCGCTACGCTGATCGGCCCGGCGGTTACACCCGTGTGCTAAAGCTGGCCGAGCGCCGCCGGGGGGATGGTACGCAACTGGCCCTAGTAGAGCTGGTGCGCTAGGCTGGTCAGACTTGGTTTAGGGGAGCGCCAAGGCGCTCCCCTTTTTGGGCTAGCGGCTGGGCGGCTTGATGCCCAGGGCCTCGAGGGCCTTTTCCAGCGGCAGGTCGCGCCCGGTGTTGGCGAGTTGCTCGAGGGAGTTTTCCGCGGTGAAGTTCGGGGTAGCGCGGGCGGGGTAGGGGGTGCCATCGGCGAAGAAGGCCCGGTTGTAGGAGATGCTGAGGGCTCCGCCGTTGATCAGGTTGAAGGGGCGGGTGGTGGTGTTGCCAATGCCCAGGGTGGGTGTGCCCACCACCGGGGCTCGGCGGGCCCGCTGGATGGCTGAGGCCAGGTACTCCCCGCCCGAGGCAGTGTTTTCGTCCACCAGCACCACCAAGGGGCCTTGCCAGCGGGCATAGACCGGCAGGCTGGCCGACTCGCTCTGGCCATTGCGGGTGATGAAGATGCGCCCGTCGCGGATGCGGAACTCGGTGCGCTCAGTCTGATAGCGGTCCATCAAGGCCACGTAGGGCTCCTCGAGGAAGGCCGCAGCGGCATAGATCATCTCGTTGAGCAGGCCCCCGCTGTTGCCCCTGAGCTCCAGCACCAAGGCCCTCAGGTTTTTCTGCTGGGCCTCGCGCACCAGCTCGTGCACCCGGCGGCCCACCTGGCCCTGGGCGTCGAAGTCGGGGATGCGCAAAATGCCTACCCCGTCGGGCCGCACCCTGAGGGAGGGGAAGCGGGCCAGGTTGATCTCCCGCCCTACCAGGGTGATTTCCAGGCGCTGGCGTTCGGGCCCCCGCAGGATGGTGAGGGTCACCGGTCGGCCCGACTGCACCGACTCCAGCAGGAATTGGGTGGTCTCTTGGTCGGTGGCGAAGGTTTCCAGAAGGCGTCCGTTAATGGCGACGATGCGGTCGCCGTAGGCCAGCCCAGCCTCGTCGGCAGGGCCGCCTTCCACCACGTCCACGATCAGCCGGTCGCGCGAGCCGGGTACTGGTACATGGGTGATGCCGATGCGTAAAGTGCGGGAGGGCGCGTTGCCCTGGCGGCTTTCCCGGGTTCCCCGCAGGGCCTCAGGGCTGAGGTAGTAGGTGTGGTTGTCCTGCAGCTCGCCCACCATGCGCTGGATGATGGGTACGGCTTGGTCGTAGGGGCAGGTCTCGGGTTGGGGGGCGCAGGTGCGCTCGAGCTCGAGCTGGTAGCGCCGGGTCAGCTCCTTGAGGTTCTGGCTGGCCGGGCCATAGTAATAGAACTCCACATAGAAGCTGGCCTGGTCAAAGAGGTCCTGGGCCGGCGAGGCCAGCGAAAACGAGCCCAGCAGCAAGGCCAGGGCCAGTACGGCCTGCCGGGCTTTAGTGGAAAAAATACCCAGTTGTTCCATAGCACCACCTACCGCAGCATTTGTAGAGCGCGCTCGAGGATCACGTCGCGCCCGGCCACCAGGGCCTCTACATCGTCTTCCACCAGCACGTCGGGGGTGAGCTTGAAGGGGAAGGGTGTGCCGTCTAGGTGTCGCATGCGCAGGGAAGAGACCGCGATGAACTCACCGTTGATCAGGGGGCCCTCTGCGCTACCAGACATGCCCAAGGCCCCGGCGGTGGGCTCGCCCACCACCCTGGCCCGTCCGGCGGCCTGGAGGAAGTAGGCCAGCATCTCGCTGGCATTGAAGGTGTGGCGGTTGACCAGCACCACCACCGGTAGCCGGGCCAGGTAGGGCTGCTCGAGGGCGCTTTGCTCTTCCTTTTCCTCCCCTTCCGGTTGCACGAATAGCCGTCCATTCTCTACGGTATAGGTCTCGTCTAGTCCCTGGAAGCGGCGGTCGTAGATGAAGCCCCCCTTTCCGATGAAGGCGCTGGCCGCCAGCAGGGCCTCAGAGTCATAGCCAGTGAGCGCGTCGCGCAGGTCGATCACCAGGCCCCTGGCCCCGGCCTCTTCGGCGCGGCGGGCTGCCGCGTGGATGCGCTCGGCAGGGGAAAAGCGCTCCGAGCTAAAGAGGTGATAGATGCGCAGGTAGGCGATGTTGTGGTTGATCTCGAGCCGGGGCTGCATGGTGGCCCCGGCTACCCGGGGGGTGAGTTGGGCTGTGCGGGGGCTGTTCTGCCGGCTGTAGCTGAGGCGGATAGGGTTGCCAGCGGCTTCGGCGGCTTTCAGGCTAGCCAAGCGGGCGGGCTGGCCGTTGACCTGGGTGATCAGGTCGCCGCGGCGTAGCCCGGCCTCGAAAGCCGGTTCACCGGGGAAGGCCTCGCTCACCACCAGCCCTCGGGAGGTCTCGCGTACCCATACCCCAATCCGGGGGGCTGCCGGCCCCAGGCCAGCCCCGTAGCGCTGCTCGTCGATGAGCTGCTCGCGGGTCATCAGCATGGTGAAGGGGTCGGCGATCTCCTGCACGATGCGGGCGATGACCTGCCGGGCCTTGTCGAAGTCACACTTTTCCCCTTCGGAAGCGCAGAGCTGGTCGAGCTGAGGCTGGTACTGCCGCCTGAGTTCGCGGAAGGGGGCCACCTTGGCCGGACCGTGATAGTAAAAACCGATGAGAAAGGTGGCCTGGTCGAACAAATCCTGAGCAGGGGAGGCCAAGGCTGGGCTGGTGAGCCCCCATATCAGGCAGCCCAGCAGGGTTTTTCGTGGGGTCATAGCTCAAATATACCCCCTGGCAGATTAAACAGGTGGTACAGGGGCACTTTGTGGGGTATGGTCGGGACAGAACAGGCGTAGCTCGGCAGGGGGGAGGGGCTGTTCCAGCAGGCGGCAGTAGGCCTGGCCGTGGGTGTAGCTATAGTGACAACAGGTTGGGCACATACCACTTTCGCCCATCAGGCCCTCTTGCACCAGGTGGGCCAGGATAAAAAGCAGGTCTTGCAACAAGCGTTCGGGGGCTTCCAGGGCTTGCCAGGCTTTGCGCAGGGGGGCATCCCAGTGGCTGAGGCGCTGGGCTAGCGCTTGACCTTGAGGGCTAATCCGTAAGACCCGGCGCCTTTGGTCGGTGGGGTCTTTTTCCCGCAGGAGGTAGCCCTTAGCCTCGAGGCTTTGCAAAGCCTCACTCACGGTGGGTGGGCTCAGGGCCAGGTATTCTGCCAGGGGGCCTACTCCCTCGGGCCTGCGGGCCAGATGCAGCAGGAGGAGGGCCTGGGTAGGCGTAAGGCCCAGGGGATAGGCCCGGGCCCACAGCAAGGCACGTTGGCCCTGGGCCAGACGTTCCAGGGCTGCGCTGAGTTTGTCCTCGAGGTTCACGCGTTCATTGTAGAGCGTGGGTTAGCTAGGGACGGTAGGCACTGAACACATAATCGCTGTTGGCCGCACCCTGATGGCAGGCGAAACAGGCCTGAGCGTCGATGTTGAGCGGGGCTTTATCCGGGCCGAAGGCCAGGAAGCCCCAGCCGCCGGTGCGGGCGTAGCGGCTGCTGTTCTTGACCATCACCCCCACCAGCTTGCGCGGACCCTCCAGGGTGGCCCCTTGCTCCTTGCGCACCTCGAGCAGGTCGAAGGCGATCACCGAGCCCTCGGGGAAACTGCGGCGCCCCGAGAGGTAGCCAGCAAGGGCCTGGGGGTTGGCGTAAATGTGGTGCAGGCCGCCAAAAGCCTCATAAAGAGGGTGGCCTGGCCCGATTTCCATGCTCTTGATGTGTGTCCAGAAGCGATACCCTTCCGGATAAGAAGAGCCGCCTTGGCCCAGGGCTAGGAAGACCAGAAACAAGCCTAACCAGAGGGTCTTACGCATGGCGCACCTCCTAATATTTAGGACTCCTAAATATTAGCACCGCCTCGAGGCCTTGTCAAGCCGAGCAAGCTACCGAATGGGCGCAAGCTTCCCTATTCCCCTAAGGCCTAGACCAGCCCCAGGCCTGGGCCCAAGAGGGGCTGGGCAGCCCCTGTACCACCTCGAAGCTGCTCAGGAAAGTGCCAGGGTAGTAGTAGCCCAGGATTTGGCGAAAGTCCCAGCCTTGCAGGGCCAGCCCCCGGGCGCCCCACTGGCTCATGCCCACCCCATGGCCCAGACCCTGGCCATAGACCTGCCAGCCCTCAAAGCGCACCCGGGTAGAGGGCAGGCCCAGGCCGCGCAAGAGGCGGGTAGCCTGGGGGGCCTCGAGTTCTAAGCTTCCCCCGCTGCCGCTAATGCGCAGGCGCAGAGGCCGCCCACTCTCGCTGAGCAGAACCGGCTGTACGCTTTGCACGCTACCCACTTGAAGGCCCAAAGCGGCCAGGCCCTGGGCTACCACTTCGGGGGAAAGGCTGCGGCTCCAGGTGCTGTGGGGGCTTTGGGCAAAGGGATCGGGGCGGGCCACTAGGTAGGGCAGGCGGTTGCCCCAGACTTCGGCTGAGGCGGCCGTGTGGCCGCCGGAGTCGGCGTGGTAGACCGCGGTGATGGGTTTTTGCCGGTAGCTCACAATTAAGCCTCGGGTGGCCTGGACTGCTGCGGTGTGGCGGGGGGTTTCGACTTGGCGGCCCCGGTAGACCTGGCAGCGCTCGGTGGCGCAGAGGTCGTAGGGGCCCTGGGGGTTCAGGCGGTAGAGGGCAAAGGTGCGGGCCAGGATGGCCTGGGCCTGCAAGGCCGCTTCCGGGAAGGAAGCCGGGACCTCTCCCGGCACCACCCCCAGCAGGTAGTCCTCGAGCCAGACCCGGTTGATGAAGAGGAGGCGTCCACCCTGCCAGAGGGCCAACAGATTGCCCCGGTAGGGCCGCCCCTCCAGGGTAAAGCCTTCGGGTGAGGCCAGCTCCACCCAAAGCCCCTGGCCCTGCCCTTCCAGCACCACCTCGCCTGCCCCAGCCCACACCCGCAGGCTGCCCGCGGGGAAGTCGCGGCTGCCTAGGGCGTTGCGGCGCTGGTGGGGGCCAACCTGCACCCCCTGGGCGGGGGCCTCGCTAAGCAGTACCCGAAGGAGCAGGTCGGGCTGGGCCCAGGCGGCCCCCAGCCAGCAGAAGAACAGCACCCAAAGGCGAGTCATGCCCAAAACCTTTGCCAAGTATACCCAGGCCCAAGGGGCTCTCTTGTGCATTTGTCTATTCCAAGGGCAGGGTGTGCTGCCCGGTGGCGGGCAGCTTCTGAAGGGCTTGCAGTACGTGCCCACCGTGCTTGAGCAGATACATGGGGAAAGGATAGGCCCGTTCCTGGGGGATGGGGCGGCCCTGGGGGTCGGGGGGGGCCAGGTGGCGCTGTAGCCGGGCGAACTGGGCTCCGATGGTGTTTTCCTGGCGCAAAGCCTGGCTCAGAATTTTGTTTTGCAGCCGCCTTAGCTCGTGTTGGATGCGCACCTGGGCTCGCTGGCGGGGGCGGGCTAAGGTGGGGTCGGGGAGGAGGACTGCGAGGGCCTCGAGCTCGGCGTTAATGCGCTCTAGGCGGGTTTGCAGGGCTTGTACGCGGGCTTCCTGTTGGGCCAGAGCGGTTTTGAAGGCCCCTTCCGGGTCGGCCTGGAAGGCCCAGGCCTCGAGGCCGTATTTCTGCAGGATGCGCTGGATGGGGGGCTCGAGCACCACGACGCTCAAACGGCGGATCACCGCCGGGGGCTTTAGGCCGTGCAGGGCGTACACCCCACCCAGCTCGGCCACGTATTTCAGCTCCCCAGGTCCCACCACCAGGCCCGCGGTGGGCAGTACGGTGTCCTGCAGTACTGGGCGCAGGCCCGCCGCCGGGGTGAGGCGGGCGGGGTCCTGGGCCAGAAGGGCGCGCAGGTCGGCAGGGGTATAGCTTCGTTGGCCGTCTTCGAAGCGGCCCTGGCGGAAGCGCAGCAGCCGGCGTACCCCATCGGGCCCTTCTAGAAACAGGTTGGTGGCGGCTTCTCCCCGGCCCAGGACCGGCTCGAGGCCAGCCTTCTTCATAGCCGAAGCGGTGCGGTTGATGGCCTCGGCAGAGGCCAACGGATCGGCCAGCTCCCGTTCCAAGGCCGGCACAAACAGCGGGGCCAGCTCGGGGGCCATAGGGTCGAACAGCACTAGCCCCTGGGAGCCGAGCCACTCCAGCATTAAACGAGCGAAGGCTTCGCTGTAGCCCCAGGGGCCCCGCAGGGCCCGGCAGATGCGCTCGCGCACCTCCGGCTGCCCACCGAATTGCTGTAACAGACCACAGACCTGAGGAAAGTAGGGTTCGAAAGGGATGCGCCCGGCGGGGTGGGCTGGGGGTAGGGCCAGCCGTAGGGCGTGCACCCGCTCCTCGAAGTCTAAAAGCTCCACCCCGTTGATCTCCTGGGTGTCGTGATCCTGCGAGGCCACCCAGAACACCGGCACCACGGGCCGCTCCGGTTGGTTGTGGGCCTGGGCCAGCCGGAGGGCAGCGTGGGCTTTGTAGAAGGTATAGGCCGGGCCGCTCATCAGGCCGGCCTGCTGGCCGGTAACCAGGGCCCGGCTTTGGGGATGGGCCAGCTGGCGGGCCGCCTCGAGGCTGGCGGGTGGGGCACCTAAGCGTTGTAGATAGGCTACCAGCCCGGCGCTGAGGGCTTCCCGTGGGGCGGCCCTAGGCTTTTCCAGCAAAGCGGGTAGGTCGGCTAGGCTATAGGGCAGAAAGGGGCGCAGGGCATCGGACATGGCTAGGGGATTTTACTGTGCGCGACCAGGCCACAGCGTAAGGTGTGGCATAAACCCCGGGCGGGTTTTTCTCAGAGGGAGATCTGCTGCAAGACCCCTGGCTTCAAAATGAGAATTCGCCGGTAGCCCAGCTCGATGGCATCCTGCATGGCCAGCTCGCCCAGCACCTTGGTGATGGTCTCCCGGGTTGAGCCGGCTAGGTGGGCCAGGTCCTGATGGGAGAGGGTGACCTCGAGGCCCTCCTCGCCCTGGCGCATGGCGGTCAGGAGGGCTTTGGCCAGTCGGGGCAGTACCTCCTTAAAGCGCAGGTCGCGCAGCCGTTCTTCGGCCTTGCGCAGCCGGCGTGAGAGCAGCAGCACAAAGGCAGTCTGGGCCTCGGGAAAGCGGGTGGAAAGCCGCAGGAGGTCTTCCCTCGAGGCGGCCAGCAGCTCGCTGTCGGTGAGGGGTTCGGCGAATACCCCATAGCGCTCGTCAGGCAGAAGCGCCCCCTCGCCGAATATCTCCCCAGCCCCCACCACAGCTAAGGTGATCTCTTCCTCCTGCGGGCCAAGCTGGAAAAGACGCACCCAGCCGTCGACCACAAAATACAGGGTCTTAGCCTCGTCTTCAGGGTAGCATACGTAGCTACCGCGCCGTGCGGTAAAACTACGGAATACCTGCTCGGCTTCGGCCCTGGCCTCGGGGGAGAGGGTGGTCAGGAACTCTGGGGTCATAGCATTTAATCTAGCGAGTCAGAGCGAGCAAAACCTTGGGCCAGCCTCACAAACCACCCAATCCCGGGGCGGCTTAGCGCAGTATGTGGCGCCAGACCTTTTCCGGGGTGAGCGGCATGTCCAGATGGTCCATACCCAGCGCATCCAGCACCGCATTCACCACCGCCGGGGTAGCGGCGATGGCCCCGGCCTCGCCCACCCCTTTGGCCCCCAGGGGGTTGGTGGGGGAGGGGGTTTGCAGGCGGTGGGGCTCCATGGGGGGCATCTGGTCGGCCTTAGGCAGGGCATACTCCAGCAGGCTGGCGGTTCGGTTCTGGCCCTCGGGGTCGTAGAGAATGCCCTCGTAAAGGGCCTGGCCGATGCCCTGGGCAATGCCCCCATGCTGCTGACCCTCAAAAAGCAGGGGGTTGACCACCGTGCCGCAGTCGTCCACCGCCACATAGCGCAGAATTTTGACCGCACCGGTCTCGGGGTCGACCTCCACCACAGCCAGGTGGGCGCCAAAGGGGTAGTTGGCCTCCTTCAAGGCGAAGCTGGCCTGCCCCTCCAGCCCCGGCTCCATTCCTGGGGGCAGTTTGCGGGGGTTGAAGGCCACGGCCAGTATCTGCTCCAGGCTGACCGTTTTGTCGGTGCCGCGCACCCCCCAGCCTTGGGGGCCAGGCTCGATGTCCTCGGGGGCGGCCTCGAGCAGGTACGCGGCGATGCGGGCCATCTTGTCGCGCACCATGGCCCCGGCTTTCTGGATGGCCGAGCCCCCCACCGAGAGGGTGCGGCTGCCAGCGGTGCCCATGCCGTAGGGGATGGCCAGGGTGTCGCCCTGCACCACCTGGAAGCGCTCAGGCGGGATGCCGAGCTGGTCGGCCACAATCTGCACAAAGGCGTTCTGGGTGCCCTGCCCGTGGGGCGAGGTACCGGTGAAGAGGGTCACGCTGCCATCGGGGTTGACCCGCACCCCGCCGGTCTCCCAGCCGTAGCCGGTGATCTCCACGTAGCTGCATAGCCCGATGCCGATCCGCCGGCCCTGGCGCTGGGCCTGGGCCTGTTCCGCGCGGAGCTTTGGGTAGTCGCTCACCTCGAGCAGCCGTTCCAGGGCCTGGGCGTAGGCCCCGGAGTCGTAGCGGGCCCCGGTGTGGGTTTTATAGGGGAAGGGCCCCTGAATGAAATTCCTGCGGCGGATTTCCGCCGGGTCGAGGCCCAGCGCCCGGGCTCCCATGTCCATGAGCCGCTCCAGGTAATAGGTGGCCTCGGGCCGTCCGGCCCCGCGGTAGGCCCCGGTGGGGGTGGCGTTGGTGTAGACCGCCAGCAGCTTTAGCTCGAGGGCGGGAATCTCGTAGGGGCCTTGCAGCATCAGGAGGGTGCCGGGAGCGTTGCCCAGGGTGGTCTCGAGGGCGTAGGCCCCCAGATCGGCCACCACCCGGCCCCGCAGGCCCAGAATCCGGCCCTCGGCGTCGAAGGCCATCTCCAGCTCGGCGACCTGGGCCCGCCCGTGGATGGTGGCGTTGAAGGCTTCGCTGCGCCCCTCTACCCACTTGATGTTGCGGCCTAGGTGCTTGGCCAGATAGGCGGCCAGTATCTCCTCGGGATAGACGTTAATCTTGGCCCCGAAGGCCCCGCCCACGTCGGGGGTAATGACCCGCACCTGGTTCTCGGCCAGGCCCAGGCCTTGGGCCAGGGCGCTGCGTAGGCTATGGGGCATCTGGGTACTCGACCAGACGGTAAGGGCCTGGCGTATACCGTCCCAACTGGCCAGAACCCCCCTGGGCTCCAGCGGGGTGGGGGCCACCCGCTGCTGCACGAAGCGCCCACCCACCACCCGATGGGCCCGGGCAAACGCCTGGGCTACCTCTCCTGTGCTGACGGTGCGCTCGAGGGCCAGGTTGCTTTCCAGGCCGGGGTGGATGGGATGGGCCTTTAGGGCGGCCAGCGGCTCGGGACAGGCGGGCTGGGGCTGGTAGTCCACGAAAATGTTCTGTACCGCTTCCAAAGCGGCTTCTGGTGAGGTGGCCAGCACCGCGGCTATAGCCTGGCCCTGATAGTGCACCTGGCCCTGAGCCAAAAGCGGGTGAGTCACCGCTTTGGCATCGCGCGGGGCCGAGGCCGGGGCGTGGAGTTCGGGCAGGTCTTGCGCGGTGTACACCCCGACCACCCCAGGGATGGCTTGGGCCTCCTCGGTCTGGATGGTGCCTAGCCGGGCGTGGGCATAGGGGCTACGCAGTAGGGCCAGGTAGAGGGTGTTGTCCAGCCGGAGGTCGTCCAGATAGGCCCCCTGGCCCCGGATCAGCTTGCCGTCCTCGAGGCGTTTCATGGGTTGGCCAACGTAGCGCTTCGACATAGGGCCATGTTACCCCAAGGGGCTACTTGGGCATGGTGCGGCGCAGCAGGTCTTGGATAACCTGGGCTACTTGGAGGCCCTCGAACTGGGCCTCCTCGGTCAGGAGCAGGCGGTGGGCCAGGGCGGGCAGGGCAGCGCTGCGCAGATCCTCCCACTCTAGGTGGGCCCGGCCCGAGAGGTAGGCCAGGGCTTTGGCCAAGGCCAGCCAGGCCTTAGCCCCCCGGGGGGAGAGGGGCATGCGCAGGTGCTTTTCCTGACTGGAAAGCTGGGCGGTGTCGGCGATGGCCTCTAAAGCCGGCTGGCTCGCCACCACCTGGCGGCTTTCCGCTCGAGCCGCCAGCAGGTCCAGCCCCTCCACCGCCGAAGGTGGGGTGGGCTCCTCGGAAAGGATGCGCACCCAGGTTGCGCGGGGTGGGGCCTGCACGCTGATCTTGGTCATGAAGCGGTCGAGCTGGGCCTCGGGTAGGGGATAGGTGCCCTCCAGCTCTAAGGGGTTCTGGGTGGCCAGCACCAAAAAGGGCTCGGGCAGCGGGTGGCGGAGGCCACTTACGGTCACACTCTGCTCCTGCATGGCCTCGAGCAGGGCCGACTGGGTCTTGGGGGTGGCCCGGTTGATCTCATCGGCCAACACCACCTGGGCGAACAGGGGGCCTGGCCGGAAGACAAACTGCCCATCCTCCAAAATCTCGGTTCCGGTGATGTCGGCAGGCAGGAGGTCGGGGGTAAACTGGATGCGGCGGTAGGAAAGCCCACTGGCCTGGGCAAAGGCTTTGGCTAGCAGGGTCTTGCCCAGCCCAGGCAGGCCTTCCAGCAGGGCGTGGCCACCAGCTACAGCAGTGGCCAGCAGCTCGCGAATGACCTGTTCCTGCCCGAAGAGCACCTGGGAAAGCTCTCTTTGCAAAGCGGAAAGCGCCACTCGAGGATCGTTCACGAACCCATACTAACCGGCTTTTCGCCTTGGCCAAGTGGGGTTGGAGGGCAATTACCCTTTCCCCCAGCGTGGGGCGGTACAATCGGGTTGTGTGGATTTTGGGCATCGACACCTCCTGCGATGATACCGGGGTGGGCCTGGTGCAGGATGGCCGGGTGGTGGTCAACCGGGTGGCCTCCCAGACCCTATTGCACCAGGTCTACGGGGGGGTGGTGCCGGAGCTAGCCTCGAGGGAGCATGTCCAGATGATCGATGGGCTGGTAGAGGCTGTCCTAGCCGAGGCGTGTTTGGTGCCAGCCGAGCTGGATAGGGTGGCGGCCACACGGGGGCCGGGATTGATTGGGGCTTTACTGGTGGGCTTCACCTACGCCAAGGGGTTGGCCTTTGCCCTGGAGAAACCCTTTGTGCCGGTACACCACCTCGAGGGCCACATCTACGCGGCCCTGGCCGAACACCCCGAGGTAACCCCGCCCTTCCTGGCCCTAGTGGCCTCAGGGGGGCACACCCACCTGTTTGAGGTGCCCCGCTGGGGCCAGTACCGGCGTCTGGGGGCTACCCTGGACGATGCGGCGGGGGAGGCTTTCGATAAGGTGGCCCGTATGCTGGGCCTGGGGTATCCCGGGGGACCAGAGATCGAGAAACTGGCTCGCCAAGGGGAGGCCCACCGGGTGCCGTTGGCGGTCCCCCTGCAGGGGCAGGAAGGCTTTGACTTCAGCTTTTCTGGCCTAAAGACCGCAGTAGCGCGGGCGCTGGAACAGGGCTACGCCCCCGCCGATATCGCCGCGCGTTTCCAGCAGGTGGTGGTTGAACACCTGGTCCAGGTGGTGGTGCGGGCGGCCCGCTACACCGGCCTCGACACCCTTTTGGTGACCGGCGGGGTGGCCCAGAACGCTGCGCTGCGGGCCCGTTTGCAGGGGGCTGGGCTGCGCCTTCTGTTCCCTCCAAAAGGCCTGGCCACCGACAACGGGGCCATGATCGCTTTAGCCGCCTGGCATATCCAAAAGGCGTCACCGGAGGCCCTGCTGGTTCCGGCGGCAGCCTATTTGCCCTTGGAGAACCCCTCTACTTCCGCAGGGCGACCAGCTCGGTGATGCTTTCTCCGTTGCGGGTTTTCTGGATACTCTTGACCAGGCCCACCCCTTCGGCATACCAGGAGGTGCCGCGGCTTTCAAAGTTGAAAGGGATTTGGATGGGGCCGGCGCTGGCCTTTAGCCGGGTGGCGAAACTGGTCTCGAGCCGATAGGCGGTAAAGCGCCCTGCGGGGATGACCACAGTTTCTTGGGCCACCACCTGGTATAGGGTCTCGAGGCTGCCGCTGATCTGGAAGCGCAACGGCCCCTGTTGTCCGCTGCCCCGCACCTCGATCACCAGCTTCCAGCTATTCCCCACTGCCCAGCGGTCGTAGTCGGGGATAGCCACCCCGCTGACCCGCACCACCTCGAGGCTATAGCTCACCGGCTGCCCGCCCAGCTCAGCCCGGTTGTTGCCCGGGCCAAAGTCCACCGGTGCGAGGCCTTCGGCCGAGCAGCGATAGCGGGAGGTTTCCTGGCCGCTATTGCTTTGGCGAATCTGCACAAAGCTGGTCTCGGTGATCTGGGTTTTGCGGATGGTATAGGCCCCGCTGCGTTCGCCACTGGTGCGGTACTGCCACTCCCAGCCCGGATGGGCCGGGGCGAAGGGCTGGTCGCAGAACTGGGCCAGGGCCGGGCTGCCCAAAAGAAGCAAGGCCAGAAAGGCAAGGCGCATAACCCAAGTGTATGCCGGACTCTAGGTGGAGAGGTAGAGAGGCGTTACACATCTAGCCCTCTAACCCCCATTCTCATGCAGAAGGGGTACAATCGCGTTTGGTTATGCTGGCATGGATTAATAAGCTTTTGGATAACAACGAGCGCAAGGTGGCCCGCTACTGGAAAGAGGTGGTGGCTCCGGTTAATGCCCTCGAGGATGAAGTTTCCCATATCGAAGACCTAGCTGCCGAGTATGCCAAGCTGCGCCAAGCCTACCAGGGCGGCGCTGAGCTGGATTCTTTGCTGCCCAGAGTCTTTGCCCTGACCCGCGAGGCCTCCAAGCGCTTTTTGGGCCTGCGCCACTACGATGTGCAGCTCATTGGGGGGGCGGTCTTGCACGAGGGCAAGATCGCCGAGATGAAGACCGGCGAGGGTAAAACCCTGGTGGCGACGCTGGCGGTAGCCCTGAATGCGATTGCAGGGAAGGGGGTTCATCTGGTCACGGTCAACGACTACCTGGCCCGGCGCGATGCTGAGTGGATGGGGCCCATCTACCGGGGTCTGGGCCTTAGGGTGGGGGTGGTGCAGAACCACTCCACCCCCGAGGAGCGTCGGCAGGCCTACCTGTGCGACGTGACCTACGTGACCAACAGCGAGCTGGGTTTCGACTATCTGCGCGACAACATGGCGGTGGCCCCTGAGCAGCTGGTGCTGCGCCACGATACCCCCTTGCACTACGCCATCATTGACGAGGTAGATTCCATTCTGATCGACGAGGCCCGCACCCCCCTGATCATCAGCGGGCCGGCGGAGCGGGCTACCGATATGTACTACCGCATGGCTGAGATCGCCAAGAAGCTCGAGCGCGGCGAGAAACCCCCAGTGGGCAGCAAGGAAGAGCCTACGGGCGACTATACCATCGAGGAGAAACAGAAGGCGGTACACCTGACTCTGCGGGGCATCGCCAAGGCGGAGAAGCTGCTGGGCGTGGAGGGCCTCTTCAACACCGAGAACATGGAGCTGGCCCACATGCTGATCCAGGCCATTCGGGCTAAGGAACTCTACTTCCGCGACCGTGAGTACATCGTGCAGGATGGACAGGTCGTTATCGTGGACGAGTTCACCGGTCGCTTGCAGCCGGGCCGCCGCTTCGGTGAGGGGCTGCACCAGGCTATCGAGGCCAAAGAGGGGGTCAAGATCGAGCGGGAGAACCAGACCCTGGCCACCGTAACCTACCAGAACTTCTTCCGCCTCTTCGAGAAAACTGCCGGTATGACCGGTACGGCCAAGACCGAGGAGAAGGAGTTTCAGGAGATCTACGGCATGGATGTGGTGAGCATCCCCACCCACCGCCCGGTGATCCGTCAGGATGCCCCCGACGTGGTCTACCGCACCGAGAAGGGCAAATTCTTCGCGGTGGTGGAGGAGATCGCCGAAAAGTATGAGAAGGGCCAGCCGGTGCTGGTGGGAACCATCTCGGTGGAGAAGTCTGAGCGGCTTTCCGCCATGCTCAAAGACCCGCGCCACTTCCTACCCCGCCTCGAGGCCCGGGCCCAGCTTCTGGCCAAGGCTATCGAGAAGCAGAGCGGCCCTGAGTGGGAGCGGCTGCGCAAGGCCTTGGAGCGGCCAGGGGCCTTGCGCGACAGCGACCTGGAGTCGTACGAGGCCACCATTCCCGCCAAGGGCAATATCCGCACAGCCTGGGAGTACCTCAAGCGGGCGGTGCACACCCTCGAGCTCATCCGAAAGGGCATCCCCCACCAGGTGCTGAATGCCAAGTACCACGAGAAAGAGTCGGAGATTGTGGCCCAGGCGGGCCGCAGCAAGACCGTAACCATCTCCACCAACATGGCCGGGCGCGGCACCGACATCAAGCTGGGGGGTAACGCCGAGTACCTGGCCGCCGACCTTTTGCGTAAGGAGGGCCTCGAGCCCCGCTCAGAATGGAAAATCGAGCTCTTCATTAAAAAGCTGGTGCAGGGGGCCGAGGAAGAGGCCCTCAAGCTGGCCGCCGAGATTGGGGTGCGCCCGGCCATCATCGAAGAGATTCGCCGCCTGCGGGACACCTGCGCGGCCGACGAGGTGCGGGTCAAAGAGCTGGGCGGCTTGCACATCATCGGTACTGAGCGGCACGAGTCGCGCCGCATTGACAACCAGCTTAGGGGCCGCTCGGGCCGTCAGGGCGACCCCGGCTCCTCGCGCTTTTACGTCTCCTTCGACGACGACCTGATGCGCCTGTTCGCCTCTGAGCGGGTTATCGCCATGCTGGACAGGATGGGCTTCGACGACTCTGAGCCCATCGAAAACCAGATGGTCACCCGCTCCATCGAGCGGGCCCAGAAACGGGTGGAGGACCGCAACTTTGATATCCGCAAGCAGCTTTTGCGCCTGGACGAGGTGATGGCTCGGCAGCGCGAGGTGGTCTACGCCCAGCGGCGCACGGTACTTTTGGGCAGCGACGAAGCGGTGCGTGAAGGGGCTTTGGCCATGATTGAGGACACCGTGGATGGGGTGGCCTCCAACTACCTCAACCCCCAGCAGCACCCCGACGACTGGGACCTCGAGACCCTCAAGAGCAGCCTGGTGGACTACATTCCCTTGCTCAAAGACTTCGACTTCGAGGGCCTGCGCCGCCTCAAAGCCGAGGAGGGGGTGGAGCGGCTGATAGAGGCGGCCCGCGCGGCCTACCAGGCCCGCGAGGCCCAACTCGATGCCCAGGGGCCGGGCTTGATGCGGGCAGTGGAGCGTTTTGTGACCTTGCAGGTGGTGGATAACGCCTGGAAGGAGCACCTGCACAACATGGATGTCCTCAAGCAGGGCATCTTCCTTAGGGGCTACGGCCAGCGTGACCCCTTCCAGGAGTACAAGCTCGAGGGCACCCGCTTCTTCAACGAGATGATCGCCAGCATCAAAAGCGAGGTGACCAGGTTCCTCTTCCGCCTTCAAGTGGAGGTAAGCTCTCAGCCTGCCCCGCAGGTCCAGGACCGTGCGGCTCCGCTCCCTCCCAGCCGCGACCCCTTCACGGTGCGGCGCCAGCAGAAGGCAGCCTCAGCCTATGGGGGCCTCAGCCGGGCCGAGCGCCGCAGGCTGGAGCGCGAGGAGCGCAAGAAAAACAAAGGGTAAAAGACCCCTAGAGCGCGGGCTACCGGAGGTCGGAAGGGAATGCTAACCCGACGCCGCTTGCTTCTTCTGCTGGGTTTGGGCGCAGGGGGGCTGTCGGTGGGGGAGGCCTACTGCTTTCGCATCAGCCGCTACCGGCGGGTTTTGCCTGGGCTAGTGCGGCCCTTGCGGGTGGTACAGCTAAGCGACCTGCATTATGGCCCTTGGGTGCACGGGGCCTCGGTCAGGGCCTGGGTTCAAGCGGCCAACCAAGAGCGGCCCGATTTGGTGGTGCTCACCGGTGACCTGATAGAGTCAGGCTTGCGTCTTCGCTGGCTGAAAGAGGCTTACCGGATGGCTAGCCCCGACCTGGAGACCCTGGTCAGCGAACTGGGGCGGCTACGGGCTCCTCTGGGGGTCTACGCCATCTGGGGCAACCACGACAATGGTCTGCCTCAGGCCAAACGCTACCTAGGGCACCGCCTGGCAGCTCTGGGCATCGAGGTGCTGGCCAACCAGGGGCTTTGGGTACGGGACGACCTGTTTCTGAGCGGGGTAGACGACTACTGGGATGGGGAGGTCAACCCCCAAGCCTCCTTGCGGGGTTTCCGCCCAGGCAGGGCCAGCCTGGCCCTGGCCCACAACCCGGATTTCTGGGACTTTTACCAGGACTTGCCGGTTTCCCTGGTGCTGAGCGGCCACACCCACGGGGGCCAGGTTTACCTCCCTGGCCTGGGGGCCCCTTGGACCCCTTCATACTACGGCCAGAGGTACCTGAGGGGCTGGTTTACCCCACCGGCCTCGCCGGTGGCAGGGTTTGTTTCCCAGGGCCTAGGCCCGACTGGGCTGCCCCTACGCCACAACGCCCCTGCCGAGCTGGTGGTCTTTGACTTCCAACCGGGATAGGATAGCGGGGTGATCTTCGGCTATACCTTCGAGGTTCGGCGCTTTCGCCGCATTCTGCGGGGTTTAGAGGCACCTTTGCGGGTGGCCCACCTCTCCGACCTACACATTGGGTTTTTCATCCGAGGGGGCTCGCTTAGGCGCTGGGTAGAGGCTACGCTAGCCGAGCGCCCTGATCTGGTGGTGCTTACCGGCGACCTGACCGATGGCGGGCCGGAATGGGTGTTGCCCTTTCTGGGCGAGCTGGGCCGCCTCGAGGCCCCCCTGGGGGTCTGGGCGGTTTGGGGCAACCACGACTACCGTTTTTCCGGTTACCGGCCCCTACAGCCTGGCCCTGCGGCCTCCCCTTTTAACCCCCCTAGAGTGCCCCTGCATCCCCCGCTGGAGCTAGAGCAGCACCTGGAAAAGCTGGGCCTTCGCTTTTTGCATAACGCAGGGCAGCAGCTCCGGCCCGATCTCTACCTAGCCGGGGTGGAGGACCTGTGGCATGGCCAGCCTGATATCGCTCAGGCCCTGCAAGGCCGCCCGGAGGGGCCGGCCTGTTTGCTGCTTTGCCACAACCCTGACTTTCTCTACCAGGTGCCCCCTGCGGTTGACCTGACCCTGTGTGGCCATACCCACGGTGGGCAGGTGGTGCTGCCCTGGTACGGTCCGACCTTTACCTCCTCCCGCTACGGCCAGAAGTTTGCTGGGGGCTGGGTAGACGACCCTGCCCCAGCTTATATCTCCCGCGGCCTGGGGGTCTCCACCCTGCCGCTGCGGGCGGCCTGCCCGGCGGAGCTAGTCATCCACGATTTCCTGCCCAGGGAGGACTAGCGCACACGGTAGCCGATGCCCTCGAGGATGCTCCTGGCCTGCTCGCGCTCCTCGAGGGTGGCGAAGCCCATGCGGATGGCCCCACCTTCGTCGCGGATGGCCAGCACCTCGAAGTTTTTGATGTTGATCCCCGCGTTGCCCAAGGCGGTGGAGACCGTGGCGATCTGCCCCGGCTTATCGGGCACCTGCACCACCAGCTCGTGCATGCTGGGCAGCAGGCTGCGCTTCACGATGGGCAGCGCATCGCGGGTACGCTTGGCTTCCTGGGCGGCTTGCAGCAGTTCCTCGGGGCGCTCGAGCAGGGTTTCCAGTTCCCAAAGCACCGCCCGCAGATCCTCCACGGCTTCTCGCAAGGCCTCTTTGTTGGCCACCACCATATCGCGGCTCATGCGCGGCGAGCCCGAGGCTACCCGGGTCAGGTCGCGGAAGCCGCCCGCGGCCAGGAACATCAGAAGCTCTTGGTGGGGGTCCTGAGCCACCAGCCGGTTGAGCCCCACAGCCAGTAGGTAGGGCAGGTGGGAGATGCGGGCTACCAGCCGGTCGTGTAACTCGGGAGGCATCTCTAAAGGGTAGGCCCCTAGGTTTTCCACCAAAGTCCGTACCGTGCTCAGGGCGGTGGAGTTGGTTTTTGGGCTAGGGGTTAGAACCCAGACCGCGTTTTGCAAGAGCCCAGCGTGGGCGGCCTCTACCCCGGCTTTCTCGCTGCCGGCCATAGGGTGGGAGCCCACGAAGTTGGGCAGAACCTCGGTGAGGCCCTGTACCACCGGGCTCTTGACGCTGCCCACATCCATCCAGACCGCTTGTGGGTTGGATAGGGGGGCCAGCCGGCGGCCCTCTTCCACCAGCACCCCCACCGGGGCAGCCAACACCCCTAGCTCGAGCTCCCCCACCCAAGGACCCAGGCTGGCGTGCACCCGGTCCACCACCTGGAGGGCCAAGGCGTCCTCGAGGGCCTTGGGGTCGGGATCGTAGGCATGCACTTCCTCGGCCAAAAAGCGCTCGCGCAACCCCAGGGCCAAGCTCCCTCCCAGAAGCCCGATGCCAAAGATACCCACCTTGCCAAAAAGCGGCTTCATATAAGGCACGGCAGGGCTAGGCTGGTTCCAACTCGCGGGTGAGCTGGCGGCCCAAGGCAGGCAGCAGGACCCGGATGCGCTGCATCAGCTCGGCGAACTGCGCCTCGGTGAGCTGCTGGGCTGCGTCAGAAAGGGCTTTTTCCGGCTCGGGGTGGGTTTCCACGATGAGGCCATCGGCCCCGGCAGCCAGCCCGGCCAGAGCCAGGGCGCTGACCCAGTCGCGCCGGCCTGCGGCGTGGGAGGGGTCGATCCAGACCGGCAGGTGGGTCAGGCTTTTGAGCACCGGCACTGCCGAGACATCTAAGGTGAAGCGGGTAGATTTCTCGAAGGTGCGGATGCCGCGCTCCACCAGGATGACCTTCATGTTGCCCTGGGCCAGCACGTACTCGGCGGACATCAGGAATTCTTCCAAAGTCATGCTCATTCCCCGCTTGAGCATCACCGTCCGCCCGGACTGCCCCGCGGCCTGCAACAAAGCGAAGTTTTGCGCGTTGCGCGCTCCAATCTGCAGCACATCGGCATAGGTTGCCACCAGGTCTACCTGCTCGGGAGCGACCACCTCGGTCACGATGGGTAGGCCGGTTTCCTGGCGGGCCTGCGCTAGAATTTCCAGTCCAGCCTGGCCCAGGCCCTGGAAGCTGTAAGGCGAGGTGCGGGGTTTGAAGGCCCCGCCCCGTAGCATCTGGGCTCCATGTCGGCGCACGTAGCGGGCGGCGCTGAGGGTCTGCTCCAAGCTCTCCACCCCGCAGGGCCCTGCCGCGACCATCACCTTGCCCCCGCCGGTGGCCCCGGTGGGGAAGCGCAGCACGGTGGGCTTGGGGCAGACCTCGAGCGAGGCCAGCTTGTAGGGCTTGGAGATGGGAATTACGTCCTGCACTGGCTCTAAAGCCCGGAAGTGCTCGATCAACTCCGGGGTGGGCCCCTGGCCGATGGCCCCTACCAGGGTGGTGTGCTCCCCTTCCGAGACATGGGCTCGGTAGCCTACGGCCTGTACTTCCCGTACCACCTGCTCGACCTCCTGGTTGCCCGAACCGCGTTTGAGAATGATCAGCATGGCTGCTCCTTCCGGCGTAAAGAAAACTTCCGGGGATTTGGATTTCCCCGGAAGCCTTGGTACGCCTCTAAACAACTACGCTAGCCTCACGGGGACCCCGGGCCAATAAAAGTACCCCAAAAAGAGGGCATCTTGACGGAGGGTTTCCCTCGAGGCTGGCATATGCCGTGAGTCTATCGGCCCGCCGGTGGGCTTGTCAACCGGTCTAACCTTGGCGTATGGGGGTGATGGCCAGGGTGCAGCGGGAGATGCAGACCAACCGCCCTTGCTCATCGCGAATTTCGATGCTCCAGACCGCGCTGGTCCGCCCGTTGTGCAGCGGGGTGGCGGTGGCGATGACCTTACCGGACTGCATCGAGCGCAGGTGATTGGCGTTGATCTCCATGCCAAAGCTGGTGTAGCCCTCGGGAGCGGCTAGGTAGGCCCCGATGCTGGCCACAGTCTCGGCCAGGGCCACCGAGGCCCCCCCGTGTAGAAAACCGAAGGGCTGGTGCACTTTGGGAGTGACCTCCATCTCGGCCACCACCTTTTGTGGGCTAGCCTCTAGCAGCTTGATGCCGAGGGTCTGGACTAGGGTTTCGCGCTCGGGGAGAAGCGGGTTAATCTTGCCCATGCCCCATAGCCTAAGAGGCTGCCCCTGGCCTTTCAAGGCCGCGTAATATCTGCTATAATGTCGATTCGCCTGGGGGCGTCCTGGCTTCGACAGGGACTCCTGAAGGCAGTACGGCGTGTCGAGGTAGCCCATGGCCTCGTAAAAATGGGCAAAGCCATAACTGGCAACGTTCGTAGCAACAGCTACGCCCTCGCTGCTTAAGCCAGCGACGTTCTTCAGAAGCCCAGCCGATGGCGTACTGAATGAACGACCCTAAAGTCGGCTAGTTCCTGGCCAGGCTCCGTAGCCAGGGGCGAAACTTCACGGAGCTCGGTTCAGGCCCGCTGTTGGTGGCGCAAGCCTGGACGACAAACAAGCACCAACTACACACGTAGAAGTCTGCTGGATGGGTCTTTGGACGCGGGTTCGACTCCCGCCGCCTCCACCAACAAGAACCCCCTGGAAGCCTCCAGGGGGTTTTCTCTGCGGTGTTCCTTGCATTTGCTATGGAGCGCAGCAGCGATAATACACCTGTGCTGGTTTGGCTGCGGGCTCTGGTCATCGCCTTGCTTCTGCTGGCCTACTGGGGGCCGGCAGTGCCGCTGGCCCCCCTGCGCACGGTGGTATTGCTGGACCAGAGTCCTTCGGTTCGGGAGGCCGTCTGGCAGGTGGCCCCCCAGCTTCAGCTCCAAGGAGCCCGTTATGTGGCCTTTGCCAGCGGGGCTGTGGAGGTAGCCGCTCCTACGGCCCGCCGGCTCGACCTCGGCGAAGGCACCCTTCTGCGCGAGGCCCTGCGAAAAACGCTGGAGTTGCGCCCCGACCGGATAGTGCTGGTTTCGGACGGGCTGTTTCAGGACCAGCCTGAACCCGTTGGGGTTCCCCTCTACGCCCTCTACCAGCCTCCCAGCCCCAATCTTTCTCTATCGCTGGTGAGCCCGGCCCTCCCGGCTAAGGACGAGACCGTGGAGGTGCGGGCGGTGCTGGAGGCCACGGCGCCCATATCGGCCCGGCTGCGCTTTTCTGGCCCGGCGGGGGTGCTCGAGCGCGAACTCTCTTTGCAACTGGGCCGCAGCAGCCTGGGCTACCGCTTCCGCCTGGAGGGGCCCAGCGTGGTGACGGCTCAGGTGGAAAGTCCCCTGGGCCGCGAGCAGGCCCGCCTCGAGCTGGCTCCTGCCGACGCCGTTCGGGTCTGGGTACTGGGCGATGCAGCCCTGGCCCGCTACCTGCAGGCCCAGGGCTTCTGGGTGGAGGAGCGGCAGGCCTTGGGCCAGCCCATCCGGGCTGAGGTGGTGGCCCTGGGGGTGGGGGTGCGGGACTTGTCGGCCCCCGATCTGGACGCCTTGCAGAGCTTTCTGAACCAGGGGGGAAGCCTGCTCTGGACCGCTACCCCTCAGGGGCTATTCTTCGGTGGATGGGAGCGCAGCAGCCTGGCCGACCACCTGCCCTTGGAGCCGATGGAGGAGCCAGGAGGGGTGGGCATAGTATTGGTGCTGGATGTTTCGGGCAGCATGCTCGAGGCCGACAAGCTGGGTCTGGCGGTAGTGGGTTCGCTCGAGCTCATCCGCTCGGCCCGGCCCCAGGATTACATCGGGGTGGTGGTCTTCTCCGACCGCCCCCGCTGGCTGTTCCGCCCCCGCCCCATGACTGAGCAGGGGCGCAAGGAAGCCGAAAGCCTGCTGCTCTCCACCTCGGCGGGAGGGGGAACCCGGATACAGCGGGCCTACCTCGAGGCCTTGGAGGCTTTAGAGGGCCTGTCGGTCACAAGCAAGCAGGTCATCGTGCTTTCCGACGGACTGGCCGCCGATGTGACCCCCAGCCTCTTTGACCAGGCCCGCGATGCCGCACCGGCTATCAAAACCAGCACCGTGGCCCTGGGTAGCGATGCCGACCGGCAGTTTTTGCGCGAGCTGGCGCAAGCCGGTGGGGGGAGCTTCTGGGATGTTCCTCGCCCGCAAGACCTGCCCCGCTTTTTCTTAGAAGAGGCCCAGCGCGCTTTCCAGCGCGAGGCCCTAGAAGGCCGTTTTCCCCTCTCGGTAGGGGCCCACCCCATCACCCGTGATACCCGCCCCCCTCCCCTGGCGGTGCTGCTGCCAGCCCGGGGCAAGCCTTGGGCCCAGACCCTGCTCAGCTCGGGGGAGCAGGCAGTGTTGGCGGTAGGGGAGAGCGCTCGAGGTCGGGTGGCGGCCTTGGCCACCGACCTATCCCGCTCCTGGCAGGACTGGCCCCAGGCCCCGGCCTTTTTGGCCGAACTGGTGCGCTGGTTGGCCCAGACCCCGGCTCGGCCCCGGGCCCAGGCAGTGCGGGAAGGGGATGTCGTTCGGGTGCTGCTAGAGGGCCAGTTTGAGCGGCCCAGCCTGCAGATCGGGGGGGGACAGCAGCCTTTGGCCCCCATCGGGCCGCTGCGCTACGAGGCCCGCTTGCCCAAGGATGCGGTGGGCCAGGCGGTGATTTTAGAAAACGGGCAACCCCTGCTGCGCTTGGGGCTTCCTTCCTTGCCGGAGTGGCGCCTCGAGGATGGGCGGGAAAACCTGCGCCGCCTGGCCGAGGCCAGTGGGGGTCGGCTTCTGGCCGATACTTCTGAGCTGCAAGGCCTCGAGGCCCGCAAACCGCTTGGCCTGCGCTGGGTTCTGGTCGCGCTGGCCATGGGGCTTTTCTTGCTGGAGCGCTACGTAGAGAGGCGGACCCTAGCTAGGCTGGCCTCGCCAAGCTGAGGTACGCGTGGAACAGGGGGTGGAAAACCTCCGGCTTTTCCAGGTGGGGGGAGTGTCCGCAGTCGGCCAGCACCTCTTCGCGGAAGAAGCCCCCCGCGGTAGCGTAGCGCTGAAGCACCTGGCGGGTCTGCCCCACCATGGGCTGGGAAGGAAACGCCGCCTCGCCTGGCCAGCCGGGTACCAGCCCCAACCGGCCCAGGGTGCCCATATCGAACAGACTGGCATCGCTCACAATCTGGTCGTCGGCCCCGCGCACCCAGAGGATGGGGGGTTTGACCGGGGCGGAAAGCATCCGCTGCACGCTTTGGCCCACGTACTTGGGCGAGAGGGCGTTGGCGGGGCCCCACCGCCCTGGGGCCATCCCCGGCCAGTGAGGGGAAGGGGTGAAATCGCCGGGGTATTTTTGTGGCCCTATCTTTTGCGATAGCACCCCGGAAAGCAAAGCCTCCTCGCGGGGGTGGCGGAAGGGGGGCTTCCAGTAGAAGCGGTTCATCACCGTGCGGGGGGCGGCGGGGTGCTCGCTTGCCCGGTAGCCCTCGCCAATAAGCCGGGCGAACTCGGGGTTGACAATGCCGGCCCCCGAGCCGGCGAAATCCGGGGCGCAGGGGGTGCCCTCGAGGTCCTTGGTCCCGCCGAAGCCAAAGGGCGAGCCGGGGCAGATGACCGTTGCGCTCAATACCCGCTCAGGGGCAGTGGCCAGCAGGGCCCAGACCACGCTGCCCCCCAGGGAGTGGCCGGCTACGTGAAACCGGGGATGACCCAAGGTGTCCATCAGGCAAAGCAGGTCGTCCACCCAGTCCATGCAGCCCCGGGTGGCCTCAATCAGCTTGTCCTCGGTGTCACCGTAGCCGCGCAGGTCGGGGGCAATGCCGCGGTACCCCTCTGGTAGGGCCAGCAGGGTCTCTTCCCAGAAGGTGTTGCTGCTGGCGTTGCCATGAATCAAAAGCACCGGCACGCCGTCGGAAGGCCCTCGGAGCAGGATGTGCTGGTTGAGGCGGGGGGTCTGGATCAACTTGGACTCGAGACCGGGTAAAGGGGGTATGGAGGCCATAGCCATGCTCCTTTCAACGAACATCTCATGTTACCCGGCGGGTGTTACAAAGTTGTTGCTTAAGGAAAACCGTGGCCCTATACGGGCCACGGCAGGCTTGACTTCACTTAGGCTTTGGTCTTCTCCGCCAGCATGTTCTTCAGCACCGTCTGCAAAATCCCGCCGTTCTTGTAGTAGTCCACCTCGACCGGGGTGTCCACACGGGCGGTCACCTTGAAGCTCACCTCGCTGCCGTCGGCCTTGCGGGCCACGACGGTGAGCTCCTTGCCGGGGGTCAGGTTGTCGAGACCCAGGATGTCGTAGACCTCGTAGCCGGTGAGGCCCAGCGAGGCGGCGCTGGTGCCGGGTTTGAACTCCAGGGGCAGCACGCCCATACCCACTAGGTTCGAACGGTGGATGCGCTCGAAGCTCTGGGCGATCACGGCTTTCACCCCCAGCAAGTAGGTGCCCTTGGCGGCCCAGTCGCGGCTGGAGCCGTTGCCGTACTCGATCCCGCCGATCACGATCAGGGGCACACCCTCGGCCTTGTACTGCATGGCCGCGTCGTAGACGAACATCTGTTCGCCCGCCCCGGGCTCGCTGCCTACGTCGCTCTTGGGCAGCTTCTTGGTATAGCCGCCCTCCACCCCCTCGAGCATCAGGTTGCGCAGGCGGATGTTGGCGAAGGTTCCGCGCATCATCACCTCGTGGTTGCCGCGGCGGCTGCCGTAGGAGTTAAAGTCGGCGGGTTCGACCCCGTGGCCCATGAGGTAGCGCGCGGCAGGGGAGTTCTTGGCGATGCTGCCGGCGGGGGAGATGTGGTCGGTGGTGATGGAGTCGCCCAGCAACAGCAGCACGCGGGCGCCCTTGATGTCGGTGATTTCGCGGGATTGGCCCAGGTTCTCGAAGAAAGGCGGGTTTTGGATGTAGGTGCTTGCAGGATCGAACTGGTAGAGCTGGCCGGTGGGGGCGGGCAGGGCCTTCCAGCGCTCGTCGCCCTCGAAGACAGTGGCGTACTGGCGGCGGAACATCTCGGCATCGAGGGTCTGGTGTACGGCCTGGCGTATTTCTTCCTGGCTGGGCCAGATGTCCTTGAGGAAGACCGGCTTGCCATTGGGATCGTAGCCGATGGGCTCGGTGGTGAAGTCGATGTCTATACGTCCGGCAAGGGCATAGGCCACCACCAGCATGGGGGAGGCCAGGTAGTTGGCCTTCACATCGGGGTTGATGCGCCCCTCGAAGTTGCGGTTACCCGAGAGCACAGCGGCTACCACCAGGTCGCCCTCCCGCACCGCTTTGGAAATGTCCTCGGGCAGGGGGCCGGAGTTGCCGATGCAGGTGGTACAGCCATAGCCCACGGTGTGGAACTTGAGGGCCTCGAGGAAGGGTGTGAGCCCGGCGGCATCGAGATACTCGGTGACCACCTTGGAGCCTGGGGCCAGGCTCGACTTGACCCAGGGCTGGGTATCCAGACCAGCCTCTACCGCTTTTTTGGCCAGCAGGCCCGCCCCCAGCATCACCGAGGGGTTGGAGGTGTTGGTGCAGGAGGTGATGGCGGCAATGACCACCGAACCGTGGCGCAGGTCGAACTCCTCCAGGCCCCGCTTGACCGTGACCTTCTTATCGAGTTGCTCGGGCTTGAGGCCAAAGCCCCGCTCCTTAGGGTCTTTGGTGAGGTGCTCCAGGAAGCTGGCCTTGACCTGGGCTAGGGCCACGCGGTCTTGTGGCCGCTTAGGGCCGGCCAGGCTGGGCTCCACGGTGGAGAGGTCGAGCTCGAGGTACTCCGAGTAGAGGGGGGCATCCTCGTCAGTGCGCCACAGCCCTATAGCCTTGGCGTAGCGCTCGACCAGGTCTACGAGTTCATCGGGCCGCCCGGTGAGGCGCAGGTAGGCCAGGGTCTCCTCGTCGATGGGGAAGAAGCCCATGGTTGCCCCGTACTCCGGGCTCATGTTGGCGATGGTGGCCCGATCGGCCAGGGGCAGCTTGGAGACGCCAGGGCCGTAGAACTCCACGAATTTGCCCACCGCCCCGTGCTTGCGGATCATCTCGGTTACCCGCAGCACCAAGTCGGTGGCGGTGGCCCCTTCGGGCAGCTCACCGTAGAGCTTAAAGCCGATGACCTTGGGGGCCAGCATGTAGTAGGGCTGGCCCAGCATCACCGCCTCAGCCTCGATGCCACCTACCCCCCAGCCCAGCACGCCCAGGCCGTTGATCATGGTGGTGTGGCTGTCGGTGCCCACCAGGCTGTCGGGGAAGGTGTAAAGCCGCCCGTCTTCTCCTTTTTGGGTCATGACCACCCGGGCTAGGTACTCCAGGTTGACCTGGTGCACAATGCCTGTACCGGGGGGCACGGCCCGGAAGTTCTTGAGGGCGTTCTGCCCCCACTTGATCAGGCGGTAGCGCTCCTCGTTGCGCTTGTACTCCAGTTCCACATTCTGGGCGAAGGCGTAGGCGGTGCCGAAGAAGTCCACCTGCACCGAGTGGTCGATGACCAGGTCCACTGGCACTGTGGGGTTAATCATCTCGGGGTCGCCCCCTAGCTTGGCCACCGCGTCGCGCATGGCCGCCAGGTCCACCACTGCTGGCACCCCGGTAAAATCTTGCAAAATAACCCGGGCCAGCATCAGCGGTACGTTCACCTCGCCAGGGTCGGGCTGCCAGTTGGCCAGCGCCACTACGTCATCGCGGGTCACTTTGTACTCGTCGTGGTTACGCAGCAGGCTCTCCAGCATAACCCGGATGCTGAAGGGCAAGCGGGAGACTGGGGCAATGCCCTGGCGCTCGAGTTCCAGGATGTCGTAGTAGAACACCTCGCCCATCTGGGTCGACAGGCTTTTGCGGGTTTTGAAATCGTCTCTGTAGGCCATAATTCCTCCTTCTACGCTGTAAGGCCAGCCCCTACCCGGCGGGGCTTGGCTGGGTTGGTGTCCGTTCTAAACAGTGTACAAGAACGGGTGAACCACTCGGATTGTGGGGCTGGTTTCCTGCTCTGGGCGGGTGCGCCCTGCCTCAGACAAGGGTAGTGTACAACAGGATGAGGGCAAAATACAGGGCACCCGGCCCTTCAGAGCATCCCGGCCAGAAAGCCCTGTTCCCGCACCACCCGGATCAGATCCATCACGGTGAGCCGGTGAGGGTCGTACTCCACCTCGAGCTGGCCTACCTCGGCGGAGCGCACCTGCGCGACCCCCTCGAGCTGACGCAAAGCCTTGCTGACCTTCTCGACCTGTTCAGGGCGTTCCATTCCTCGCACACCCAGCAATACCCGGTTCATGCTCCGAGCATATCCCGCGGGGCCTATGAAGCCAACCCGGTCTCCAGGCGGGCTCGAGCCGGGCGGTATTGGAAGAAGTAAAACTCCAAGACCAGCAGAAAGGCCGCCAGCAGGGCCAGCCAGGGGGCCAGGGCCAGGGTGAGGCTGGGGGGGAGGGGCTGGTCGGGATGGGGGCGGGGCAGCAGGGTTTCCTCGGGGCTGAGCAGGCCGCTATAGACCTCGCCTCTGGGGGCCACCAGATTGAACATCAGCACGGGAAAAGCCGGCAGGTCTTGCAAACTTTGCAGCGGGGGCAGGTAGAGGCCGTTGGGGTGATACCAGGCTAGCGCCCGGCCATCCTGATCGGTGGCCAGGGGGCGCCAGTTGGGGGCCTGGGGTGGAGGGGGGATGGGCAGGCGGTAGCCCACCAGTTCGGCCCCACGCAGGTAGGGAAGGGTGCGCTCCAGGTCGAAGACCAGCGCCGAGCCGGCGGCCTCTTCGGCGAAGAAGACCGTGAATAAGCGGGGTTCGCTGCGGGGTGGGCCAGGGGCAAAGGCGATCTCGGCGGGGTTGCCCCGCTGGGCGCCCAGCAGGGTCAGCAGGCGTTCGAGGGCGGGCCAGGGCCTGGCCACCTCCACCCGCACTGCGCGCCGGGTAAAGCGGGCCTGGTTGTCCAGGGCCAGGGCGTCCCGGCTTAGAATCTGGGCGCTGACGGTTTCCGCCGCTACCTCCAGGCTGCTGTAGCCGCGGGCGGGGGCCTCGAGGGAGTAGCGCTCGCCATTGACCTGAACCTCGCCCCGCCACAGCCCCGGCCCAGCGTTGCCCACCGCCACAAACCCTGGGCCGATGGCCGTGATACCCACATTGGGGCCGTGGCCGGCCACGTTGAGGTAGCCCTGGCTATTTGACGGAGGGGGCTGATCGGTAATGACCAGTACCGGCGCGCCGGGCAAAAGGGCCCGGCCCCGGGCCACCGCTACGGCCAGGTCGGCCCCACTGGTCTGGGGCTGGAGACCCTCGAGGGCCTCCAGCAGCGCCCGCCCTGGGGCTGGGCCGAAGGTCTGGAGGGTGGGCCCTGTCGCCACCAGCACGGCTTGGGGCGAGGCTTTGAGGCGCTCGTGGGCCAGGGCTTTGGCCCGTTCCAGTCGGCTGGGGCTTACGTCGGTGGCGGCCATTGAGGCCGAGGTGTCCAGCACCACCACTAAGGCCCCTGGGCGGTTCAGCAGAACCCGGGGCTCGGCTAGGGCCAGAGCTCCTAACAAAGCAGCCAGCAGCAACAGGAAAAGCCGCAGGTCAAAGCGCCGGCGGGCTTGCCCTTTGCGCAGGGCCTTCTGCCAGAGCCAAAGCCCGGCCACCTTCCGCAGCGGGGGCTGCCGGCGGCGGTACCACCACCAGACCAGGCCCAGAGCTAGGGGGGTCAGCCACAGCCAAGCGGCCAATCCAAAAGCGAGCTGCACGCTTTCAGCTTACGCGGCCCTGGGCTGCTCTGGCTATGGCTGAAGATGCAAACCGAGACATTCGCCCAGTCTATTGATAGTGTATTATCACGAAGATATGACCGCAGCGGCGGTAACCCTCCAGCAGTTCAGTGTCCGATTTGGCGAGTTTCAGGCCCTAGAGGAGGTGAGCCTCGAGGTTCCTCCCGGGGCTTTCGTGGCCATTGTAGGGCCCAATGGGGCAGGCAAAAGCACCTTGCTCAAAGCCCTCCTAGGCATTTCCCCAGGGGTAGTGCGGGATGCCCCTACCCGCGTATCGGGCACGGTGCGGGTCTGGGGCCGCCCGCCGGAGCAGGTACCGGCGGACTGGGTGGGGTATGTGCCCCAGGTCAAAAGCTTTGACCGCAGTTTTCCCGCCTTGGCGCTGGAGGTGGTGGTTTCTGGGTTGCGCCGGGGCTGGCCCTTCCGCCTGACCCGACAGGAGCGGGAAAAGGCCCAGGCTATGCTCGAGCAGGTTGGGGCGGGCCACCTGGCCTACCGGCGGCTGGGGCGGCTTTCTGGAGGCGAGTTACAGCGGGTTTATCTGGCCCGTAGCCTCATTCGCCAGCCCCGGCTGCTTCTGCTCGACGAACCCGCAACCGGGGTGGATGTGCTGGGAGAGGCCGATTTGTACCGCTACCTCGAGGCTTACCAGCGGCGCTCAGGGGCCACCATTCTCATGATTACCCACGACTGGGAAGCAGCCCAGCACCACGCCTCGGCGGTGTTGCTGCTCAACCGTAGGGTCATCGCCTACGGTCCTCCTGCCGAGGTGATGTGCCCTACCTGCTTGGCCCAGGCCTTCGGGCACGTAGGCCATGCCCACGGTCTGGTGATGGAGGGGCGCTGATGTTGGAGGCCCTGCAGCTTCCCTTTATCCAGCGGGCCTTGGCGGCGGGGCTTTTAGTGGGCGCTTTGGCCAGCTACCTGGGGGTGTTGGTGGTGCAGCGCCGCCTTTCCTTCCTGGGGGACGGGCTGGCCCACGCGGCCTTTGCCGGGGTAGCCCTGGGGCTTTTGCTGAACCAGGAACCCTTGTGGGTGGCCCTGCCTTTTGCGGTGGGGGTGGCGCTGGCCATCACCTGGGTGCGCCAGCAGAGCAATCTGGGCGACGATACCGCCATCGGCATCTTTTTTGCCGTCTCGGTGGCCCTAGGGGTGCTCTTTATGTCGCTGCGCCAGGGCTTTGCCCCCGATGCGGTGGCCTATCTATTTGGCTCCATCCTTACTGTGACCCCCACCGACCTGGGGGTAATTGTGGGGCTGGCCTTCTTGGTTTTGTTGCTCTTGCCCCTTTGGCGGGCCTGGGCCTACGCTACCTTCGACCGCGAGTTGGCCCTGGCCGACCGGTTGCCGGTGGCTCTGCACGACTATCTGCTCTCGGCCCTGGTAGCCTTGGGGGTGGTGGTCTCGGTCAAGGTGGTGGGCATCGTTCTGATGGCGGCTTTTATCGTCATTCCTGCGGCCACGGCCCGCTTGCTGAGCCCGACCTTTGCCGCTATGACCTTATGGTCGGTGGGCTTAGGGGTTTTCTCGGTTCTGCCTGGGCTGGCCGCAGCCTATGGGTTCGATGTGCCCGCGGGCAGTGCCATTGTGCTCACCCAGGCCCTATTCTTTGCCTTGGCCTTGCTTCGGCGGCGCTAGGGGTATCGGGGCAATGGTGAAAACCCTTCTATTTCTTACAGCTTTTGCGGGTTTATACTAAGCGTATGTGGGTTTCGACCAAAGCCCAGTATGGCCTAAGAGCCTTGGTGGAGATTGGCCTGCGCCAACCTGCGGCGGTGCCCCTCAAGGAGGTGGCCGAGGCCCAGGGCATTAGCCAGCACTACCTCGAGCAGATCGCGGCGCAGCTTCGCCGCTCAGGCTTTATTCGCAGTGTGCGGGGGGCCAAGGGGGGGTACCGCATGGGCCGGCCTGCCCACCAGATCACCGCGCTGGAGGTGGTGGAGGCTTTGGAGGGTAGCTTAGCCCCGGTGCTCTGCCTAGACGACCCGGCTTCTTGCTGGCAGACCGGCCACTGCTCCACCGAGAACCTGTGGAAGCGAGTGGATGAGGCCATGCGGCAGGTCCTGCGCCAGACCACCCTGCAGGACCTGATTGAGGAGCGGCGCCAGATCGAGGCCCGCCGGCTGGTGCAGCTCGAGCCCACCCCGGCCCGCTTCGCCCCCGGAAACCCATGATCTACCTGGACTATGCCGCCACCACCCCCCTCGACCCAGAGGTGCGCCAGGGGATGGAGGGAGTATGGGAGGTGTTTGGCAACCCCAGCTCGGTGCACGCCTACGGGCGTCGGGCCCGCCATCTATTGGAAGAGAGCCGGGAGCGGGTGGCCCAGGCTTTGGGCTGCCGGCCCCGCGAGCTGATCCTGACCTCAGGGGGCACCGAGTCGGACGCTTTGGCCATTTTGGGGGTGGCCCTAGCCCGGGGGCGGGGGCATATCGTGAGCAGTGTCCTCGAGCACACCGCGGTTCTCACCGCTTTGAAGAACCTCGAGCGGCTAGGCTTCACCATCACCTTGCTAAAGCCGGATGCGCATGGCCTGATCTACCCTGAGCAGGTGGCCGAGGCGCTGCGCCCCGAGACCATCTTGGTCTCGCTCATGACCGTCAACAACGAAATTGGCACGCTCTACCCCATCCGGGCAGTGGCCGAGCTGTGCCATGCGCGGGGGGTGGTGCTGCACACCGATGCGGTACAGGCTTTTGGCACCGTGCCCTGCCGGGTGGAGGAGCTGGGCGCCGACCTGGTTTCCATTGCCGCCCACAAGTTTTACGGTCCCAAAGGGGTGGGGGCGCTGTACGTGCGCAAGGGCCTGGAGCTTTTCCCCTTGCTGCCGGGCAAGCAGGAGCAGGGCTACCGCGGCGGTACCGAGAACCTTCCCGCGGTCTATGGAATGGGCCTAGCCGCCGAGAAAGCGGTGGCTCTTTTGCCGGAGGAGTCGGCCCGCCTGCTTCGCTTGCGCGGCCTTTTGGAGTCGCGCCTGCTGGCCTTACCGGGGGTTGTGCTCAACGGCCATCCCACCCTGCGTAGCCCCAAGCACGTCAATGTGACGGTGCAGGGGGTGGATGGCGAGGCGCTTTTGCTCAACCTCGATCTGCTGGGGGTGGCGGCCTCGGCTGGCTCAGCCTGTGCCAGTGGGAGCCTCGAGCCCTCCCATGTGCTCCTAGCCCTGGGGCGCAGCCGGGCCGAAGCCCGGGCCTCGGTGCGCTTCAGCCTGGGGCGTTTTACCACCGAGACCGAGGTGGAAGAGGCCGCCCAGGCCTTTGCCGAAGCCGTGCGGCGCTCGAGGGTGGATGCTTTCTTTGCCTGATGCCACGCCGGTATTAGCTTCCTACCTTGTTGCGCTCCTTTAGCAAAGCCTCGCGTAGTTCCCGCCGCAGAACCTTGCCCACAGCGGTCTTGGGTAGCTCGCTGCGGAAGACGTAGATGCGGGGTACCTTATAGGCTGCCAGGTTGGCACGGCAGTGCTGATCCAGCTCTTCCTCGCTCAGCTCCTGGCCGGGTTTGGGCACGATGAAGGCCGCCACGGTCTCGCCCCGATACTCATCGGGCACTCCGACCACCGCGGCCTCAGCCACCTTGGGGTGGGCGTACAGCACCTCCTCCACCTCCCGAGGATAGATGTTGTACCCACCCGCGATGATCATGTCTTTCTTGCGATCCACGATGTAGAAGTAGCCGTCTTCGTCCATGCGAGCCATATCGCCGGTAAGCAGCCAGTCGATCTTGATGGCTTTGCTGGTCTCCTCGGGCCGCTGCCAGTAGCCCAGCATCACGTTGGGGCCCCGCACAGCCAGCTCCCCCACCTGGCCGGGGGGCAGCTCTTGCAGGTTTTCGTCCACCACTTTGGCATCCACCCCCGGCATGGGTATCCCGATGCTGCCAATCTTGCGCTGGCCAGTGAGGGGGTTGCAGTGGGTGCAGGGGGCCGCCTCGGTCAGCCCGTAGCCCTCCACCAGTTTGCCGCCGGTGAGCTGCTCAAACTTCTTGGTGACCTCCACCGGCAGCGCGGCTGAGCCAGAGATGCAGACTTTTACCGTCCCCACCTTGCGCTTTTCGATGTTGGGGAAGTTGTTGAAGCCCACATAGAGCGTGGGCACCCCCGGGAAGTGGGTCACCCCGTGCTTCTCGATGGCCTCGATACAGGGTTTGACCTCGGGGCGGGGCAACAGCACAATTTTGTAACCGGCGGCGATGCCATAGTTCATGGCCACGGTCATGCCGTAGACATGGAAAAAGGGAATGGCCCCCAGCATCACCCCTTTGCCCTCGAGGTTTTTCGTCTCCTCACCTCCCCAGGCCAGGCTTTGGTAGGTATTGGCCACCAGGTTGCGGTGCGAGAGCATGGCCCCCTTGGCTACCCCGGTGGTCCCCCCGGTGTACTGGAGCAGAGCTAACTCATCGGGCTGGGCATTATAGGGTTGCTCGATGGGCGCAGCGCTTCGCAGGGCTTTTTTGAAATCCAGTCGCTTGGGGTGTTGGGGTAGGTTGACCCAGCGCTTTTCCCGGCGGGCCTTGAGGGGGAAGAGCAGGTTCTTGGGGAAGGGGAGGTAGTCCTGGATGCCGGTGGTGAAAACCCGCTTGACCGGCACATCCGCTTCAATCTCGGCATAGCGGGGCCAGAGTAAGTCCAGAATAACCAAAGTCTCGGCCCCAGCGTCGGAAAGCTGGTGCCTAAGCTCGCGCGGCGTGTATAGCGGGTTCACATTCACACAGACCCCGCCCGCGGCCAGGGTTCCGTAGAAGGCGATGACGAATTGCGGGCAGTTGGGCAGCATGATGGCCACCCGGTCGCCCGGGGCTAAGCCCTGGGCTTTCAGAGCCCCGGCGAATTTCTGTACCGACTCCCATAGCTGGCGGTACCCGATGGTTCGGCCCATAAACTCCAGGGCCACGTGGTCGGGGTATTTCTTGGCGCTGTTTTCCAAAAGTTTCCAAAGCGGCACCTCGGGGTACGCGATCTCTGTCGGGACGCCTTTGTCGTAGTGTTTTAGCCAGGGTCTGGTCATGTTGGGCTCCTTTGCTTAGCCTAGGTGTGTCTTGCCCCAAGTCTAACAAAATCTGTACCGAGTTCAAGATTATAGCCCACACCCTGGCCATGCCGCGGGTTGACGCCCGGGCCAGGGGGTGTTTGACTAGGGGGCATGGAGATCACCCAGGCCATAGCTGCGCTGACCCCCAGCCTCATCGAGATGCGTCGCGATTTTCACCGCCACCCCGAACTGGCCTTCCAGGAGGTGCGCACCAGCACTAAGCTGGCCGAGTTTCTGGAAAAGCTGGGCCTCGAGGTCACCCGAGGGATAGCCCAGACCGGGGTGATGGCCCGGCTGAAGGGGGCTAGACCAGGCAAGACCGTGCTGGTGCGAGCTGACATCGATGCCCTGCCCATTCAGGAAGCCTCTGGGGTGGCCTACGCCTCCCAGACCCCAGGGGTCATGCACGCCTGTGGCCACGATGGGCATGCGGCCATTGCCGCCCATGTGGCGGCTGTACTGGCAAGGTTCAAAGACCAGCTCGAGGGGGAGGTGCGCTTTGCCTTTCAACCTGCCGAAGAGATTGTCGCCGGGGCCAGGCCCATGGTGGAAGCAGGGGTGCTCGAGGGCGTGGACCGGGTGGTAGGGCTGCACCTGTACAGTCTGATGCCAGCGGGAAAGGTGGGGGTAAGGCCCGGCCCCTCGATGGCCGCTGCCGATGCCTTTACTATCCACCTACAGGGTAAAGGAGCCCATGCGGCCATGCCCCACGAAGGGGTAGATACCGTGCTCATGGCCTCGCAAATCATTGTGGCCTTGCAAAGCCTGGTCAGCCGGGAGACCGACCCTATCCAGACTGCGGTGATCGCCATTGCCACGCTTCGAGCGGGGGAGGGGGCCCACAACATCATCCCCGAGACTGCGGAACTCAAGGGCACCCTGCGCACCTTCGACGCGGCCCTGCGGGAGAAACTCATCCGCCGCATCGAGGAACTCAGCCGGGGCATCGCTTTGGCCATGGGCGGTAGCGCTGAGGTGGTCTGGCTGCCGGGCTCACCGGCGGTGGTGAACGACGCGGCCATGGTGGAGCGTTTCCGCCAGGTAGCGCGGCAGGTGGTCGGCGAGGAGGGCGTGCTGGAGGTGCCTCCGGTGATGGGTGGCGACGACATGGCGGAGTTCCTGAACCGCTGTCCTGGGGTTTACTTCTGGCTCGGCGCGGGCGACCCCGACCCCAGCCGAAACCGGCCCCACCACCACCCCGGCTTCTGGATTGACGACGAGCGGGCCTTGCCCTTGGGCGTGGAGCTTCTGGTGCGCACCGTGTTAGATTTCTTGCGCGACTAGAGGCTTTCCAGGCGCTGGACGCCTTCCGCTTTGAGTGTAAGGGCGATCGGGGCCGGAACCTGGGCCTCGTTGGGCCACAAGAAAACCCCCGCCTTTGGGCGGGGGCAGGAGGGAAGGTGGCTAGCGCTTGCTGTACTGGGGGGCCTTACGGGCTTTGTGCTTGCCGTATTTTTTGCGTTCGACCTCGCGAGCGTCGCGGGTCAGCAGGCCTGCCGGCTTGAGCCTGGCCCGCAGGTCGGGGTTGTAGTGGACCAGGGCTCGAGCCAGGCCCAGCTTGATGGCGTCGACCTGGCCAGCCTTGCCCCCGCCTTTGACTGTGATATAGGCATCGAAACGGTTGTTGGCATCTACTTGGCGTAGGGGCTCTAGAGCCGAGACCGCCTTGAACAGACCATCGAAATAATCGGTGAAAGGCAGACCATTGACCTCGATCTTGCCGCTGCCAGGGCGCAAGAAAACTCGAGCCACGCTGGTTTTGCGCCGGCCCGTGCCGTAGTACTGCTCCATTATCTGACCTCCATCTTAACCGGTTTCTGGGCCGCGTGAGGGTGGTTGGGGCCAGCGTAGACCTTGAGGCGACGGAACATGGTGCGCCCCAGGGGGCCTTTGGGCAGCATGCCCTTGACCGCGTGTTCCACTACCTTGACCGGCTTTTCCGCCAGCATGACCGCGGCTGGGGTGCGTTTCAGTCCACCAGGGTAACCCGAGTAGTGGGTGTAGACCTTGGTGCGGGGTTTGGAGCCCTTCAAAACCACCTTGTCGGCGTTGATGACCACCACGCAGTCGCCCATGGCCATGTTGGGGGTGAAGTCGGGCTTATGCTTTCCCCGCAACACCGCGGCGATGCGGGAGGCCACCCGGCCTAGAGGCTGGCCTGCAGCGTCGATCAGAACCCAGCCGGGTTCCTTGGGTTCAGGAACAAAGGTCTTGAACACAGCTCTCTCCATTGCGCAGCAGCGCCTACCAACGCTGATGCATAAGGTGAATTGCTTTTGTTTGGGGCGGCTCGGGGACACCGACCCAAAAAAAAGCGCCATCGCGGAGTATAGCACACTTTTTTTCTGCCGTGCAAATCAGAATCCTTAAAGGAGGGGCCTATGGCAAGCCGGTTGGACGAGGCGACCGTCAGGGAAAGTTTGCAAAGCCTACCGGGGTGGGCTTTGCTCGAAGGAAGGCTGGAGAAGACCTTTACCTTTGCCAACTACCCCCAGTGCGTGGCCTTTGCGGTGAAGGTAGCCCTCGATGCTGAGCGGGCCGACCACCACCCCGATAGCCTGGAGATCCGCTGGGGGAAGGTGAGGGTGGCTTACGTAACCCACTCGGCGGGTGGGGTGACCCGGCTAGACCTCGAGGCGGCGGCCCGGGTGGATGCCCTGGCATAGTGAGCCGATGGGCGTCAAAAGCCCGCCGGGGGCGGGGCGGCGGCCTTTGCACACCTCTTGCGCTCACGGAACCTTGTAGACTAAGAAACCGTGAGTATGGAGCACACACTCGACAGTTCAAACCTGGCCTTCCTAGAAGCGCTCTACCAAGAGTATGAGAAGAACCCAGCCTCGGTGCCGGCGGAGTGGGCCCACTACTTCCAGGCCATGCGGGCTGAAGCTGCCGATGGCAATGGCGCAGCGGAGCGAGAACGCTTGAGCGAGGCCTCCATATCCGAGATGGCCTCGTTCTTTTTGCGGGCGGTGCGCTTTTTGCGTACCTACCGTGAACGCGGCCACCTGGTGGCCCAGATCGACCCGCTAGGGCGCGAGCGTCAGACCCCGCCCGAACTCGACCCCGGCTTTTTCGGCCTGAGCGAAGCCGACCTGGATCGGCCCGTGCCCATAGAGTTGGGCGCACCCACCTTGCGGGCAGTCCTCGAGCAGTACAAAGCCCGCTATGGGGGTACCGTGGGCATTGAATACGGCCACCTCGACGACCCGGCGGTGCGCAACTGGATCGAGGCCCGGCTGACGGCTGGCTTTGCCCGCCCTAGTGCGGAGCAGAAGAAGAAAATCCACGAACGGCTGATGCAGGCCACGCTGTTCGAGGAGTTTCTGCAGAAGAAATACCTGGGGGCCAAGACCTTCAGCCTCGAGGGCACCGAGTCGCTGATCCCCCTGCTCGATCTGGCCATCGAGAATGCCGCCAAGCAGGGCGTGGTGGAGATCGTCATGGGGATGGCCCATCGGGGCCGCTTGAACGTGCTGGCCAACGTGGTTCGGAAGCCCTTGCGGGACATCTTCCTGGAGTTCGAGGAGCACTTCCCCGAGGGCTACCACGGCGACGTTAAGTACCACCTGGGCTACTCCAACGACATCACCACCCCCTATGGCAACGTCCACCTGTCGCTCAACTTCAACCCCTCTCACCTAGAGTTTGTGGCCCCGGTGGCCATGGGCCGTACCCGGGCCAAGCAGGATCGCTTTGGCGACCGCAAGCGGGAGAAGGGCATGCTGCTGCTAGTACACGGGGATGCAGCCTTTATCGGCGAGGGCATCGTGCAGGAGACTCTCAACATCTCGGGGATTCCCGCGTATACGGTGGGGGGGGCGCTGCACATCATCCTGAACAACCAGGTGGGCTTTACCACCGAGCCGCACGAGTACACCGCTGGGCGCTACGCCACCGAGATCGCTAAGATGCTGGAATCGCCCATCTTCCACGTCAACGCCGAGGACCCGGAGGCCTTGGTGGGGGTAGTGGAGCTGGCCTTAGAGTTCCGCAAAACCTTCAAGCGCGATGTCTTCATTGACCTGATCGGTTACCGCAAGCGGGGCCACAACGAGACCGACGAGCCCAGCTTCACCCAGCCGGAGATGTACCGGCGTATTGCCGCCAAGAAACCTTTGTACCTGGGTTATGGGGAGAAGCTGGCGGGGGAGGGGTTGCGCACCAAGGAAGGGGAGGAGGCCCTGGCTAGGCAGTACCAGGAGCTTCTGGAGGCGGCCTTTACCGGGGCGCGGCGCGAACCCACCCCTACCCGCCCGCCAGCGGGCGGAGGCTTTTGGAAGGGCTATCTGGGTGGGCCTGAGGAGGGGGTGCCAGACCAGGAGACCGGGGTGCCCATGGAAAAGCTCTCGGCCCTGATGGAGGGCTTGACCCACCTGCCCGAGGACTTTCACCTGCACCCCAAGTTAGCCCGGCTCTTAGAAGCCCGACGGGAGATGGGCCAGGGCAAGCGCCCCTTGGACTGGGCCGCCGCCGAGCTGCTGGCCTTTGCCTCCTTGGCGGTGGAGGGGCACCGGGTGCGCATCTCCGGCCAGGATGTGGTGCGGGGGACGTTCTCCCAGCGTCATGGGGCCTTCACCGATTACCAGACCGGCCAGCGCTACATTCCCGCCAACTACCTAGCCGAGGGGCAGGCCCCGGTGGAGCTATACAACTCGGCCCTCTCCGAGGCCGGGGTGCTGGGCTTCGAGTACGGCTATAGCCTGGATATGCCCGATGCCCTGGTGGCCTGGGAGGCTCAGTACGGCGATTTTGTGAACACCGCCCAGGTGATCATCGACCAGTTCATCGCCTCGGCGGAGGCCAAGTGGAGCCGCTTGTCGGGGATTGTGCTCCTCTTGCCCCACGGGATGGAAGGGGGTGGGCCAGAGCACAGCAGCGCCCGCCTCGAGCGCTTTTTACAGCTTTGTTCCAACGACAACATGCAGGTGGCCTACCCCACCACCCCGGCACAGTACTTCCACTTGCTGCGCCGCCAGGTGGTGCGCCCCTGGCGCAAGCCCCTGATCGTGATGACCCCCAAGAGCCTGCTGCGTAACCCCGAGGCGGTCTCGCGGCTGGAGGAGCTCAGCCAGGGCCGCTTCCAGCGGGTGCTACCCGATGTTCCCAGCGACAAGGTTCAGCGCATTTTGCTGTGCTCGGGGAAGGTCTACTACGACCTCGAGGCCGCCCGCCGCACTGCTGGCAAGGACGATGTGGCCATCCTTCGCCTGGAGCAGCTTTACCCCTTCCCGCTGGCCCAGCTCGAGGCGGCTCTGGCCCCCTACCCGTCCCAGGCCGAGGTGCTCTGGGTGCAGGAGGAACCAGCCAACATGGGGGCCTGGTGGTTTATCCGGGCCCGCTTCTGCGACCGCATGTTTGGCCGTCCTTTGAGGGTGGTGGCCCGCCCCGAGTCCAGCAGCCCGGCGGTAGGGGCCAAAAAGGTACACGATAAGGAACAACGGGCCTTGGTGGAAGAAGCCCTCGGCTTGTGATACCACCCTACTGCCGCTTCGTCGCGGTAGGGGCCTTTGGGGTAAACCCTAGCGCCCAGGTGGGACGACAGTGCTTGTAAGGCGAAGGAGAGCGAAGATGTTGGAACTCAAAATTCCCGCGGTTGGTGAGTCCATCACTGAGGTGGAGATTGGGCAGTGGCTCAAAAAAGAGGGCGACGTGGTGCGGCTGGATGAGCCTTTGGTGGAGTTGGTGACCGATAAGGCCACCCTCGAGCTGCCCTCCCCGGTTTCGGGCCGGCTGAGCAAAATCCTTATGCCCAGCGGGGTGGCCAAGGTGGGGGAAGTGGTGGCCCTGCTCGAAGAGGGGACCGCAGAGACTGCCGCACCCCAGGCCGCCCCGGCGCCCACACCTATAGTTAGCCAGGGGGCTACATCCCTGGAAAGCAAGGTCATGCCCGCGGCCCAGCGCCTGGCAGCCCAGGCTGGCCTCGAGCCTACCCAGCTGGTGGGTAGTGGCCCCGGTGGGCGGGTGCTTAAGGAGGACGTGCAGCGGGCTATGGCCGCCCCTGCGCCCGCACCCCAACCCCAGCCCCAGGCAGCTTTGGCCCGGGGTGAACGCCATGACGAAGTGGTGCCCATGACCCCCCTGCGCCGCCGCATTGCCGAACGCTTGCTTTCGGCTAAGCAGAACACCGCCATGCTCACCACCTTCAACGAGGTGGATATGGGGGCGGTGATGGAGCTGCGCAAGGAGTACGGCGAGGCCTTCCAGAAGAAATACGGGGTCAAACTGGGCTTCATGAGCTTCTTCGTTAAGGCGGTGACCCAGGCCTTGCAGGAGATTCCCCAGCTCAACGCGGAGATTCGCGGTACGGATATCGTCTACCACCGCTATTACGACATCGGTATCGCCGTGGGTGGAGGAGAGGGGTTGGTGGTGCCGGTGATTCGCAACACCGACCAGCTTTCTATGGCCCAGATCGAGGCCATCATCGCCGATTTTGGGGCCCGGGTGCGGGAGAAGAAGATCAAGCCCGAGGAGCTGATGGGGGGCACCTTCACCATTACCAACGGCGGCATCTATGGCTCCTTGAACTCCACGCCTATCCTCAACCCGCCCCAGGTGGGCATTCTGGGGATGCATGCCATCCAGGAGCGGCCGGTGGCTAGGGGTGGGCAGGTGGTGATCCGGCCCATGATGAACTTAGCCCTCTCCTACGACCACCGCATCGTGGACGGGCGGGAGGCGGTCACCTTCCTCAAGCGGGTGAAGGAGCTGGTGGAAAACCCGGTGCGCCTGGTGCTCGAGGTCTAAGCTATGAACAAACACCAACTGGTGGTTATCGGTGCGGGGCCCGGAGGGTATGTGGCGGCCATCCGGGCGGCCCAGCTAGGGCTGGATGTGGCCTGCGTGGAGAAGGAGCCAGCCTTGGGGGGCACCTGCTTGCGGGTGGGCTGCATTCCCTCTAAGGCCTTGCTCGAGGCCAGCGAGAAGATTCAGGCGGCCCGGCAGAACCATCTAGTCGGTTTGAAGATTGGCCAGGCCGAGCTAGACCTGGCTGCCCTGATGGCCCACAAGGATAAGGTAGTCAAGGCCAACACCAGCGGCATCGAGTTTTTGTTCAAGAAGAACAAGGTCAAGCGCTACTTGGGGCATGGCCGCATCGTAGGGCCCACGCGGGTGGTGGTGGAGGGGCCCGAAGGCACCCAGGAGCTCGAGGCCGAGCGTATCCTGATTGCCACTGGCTCCAAAGTGGCCCCGCTCAAGGGGGTGGTGCTGGACTACGAGATTGTGGGCACCTCCGACCAGGCCATTGCCTATCCCCGGGTGCCCGAGTCGCTGGTGGTCATCGGTGGAGGGGTGATTGGCCTCGAGCTGGGCTCGGTTTGGAGCCGGCTGGGCTCTAAGGTGACGGTGCTGGAGTACCTACCTACAATTTTGGGCGGCATGGACGGGGAAATTGCCAAGGCTGCCGAGAAGGTCTTCCGCAAACAGGGCCTGGATATTCGCACCGGGGTACGGGTAACCGCGGCCTACGCCAAGGAGGGCCGGGGCATGGTGGAGTACGAGGGCGGCGAGCCTTTGGTGGCCGAGCGGGTGCTGTTGGCGACGGGCCGGGTGCCCAACACCGACGGGCTGGGTCTGGAAAATGTGGGTCTACAGACCGACGAGCAGGGCCGGATTCCGGTGAACGCCCACTACCAGACCGCGGTGCCCAGCATCTACGCCATCGGGGATGTGATCGCCGGGCCCATGCTGGCCCACAAGGCCGAGGAGGAGGGCTACGCCGCGGTGGAGTACATGGTTAGCGGCTACGGCCACGTGGACTACAACGCCATCCCCAGCGTGGTCTATACCCACCCCGAGATCGCCTCGGTGGGCAAGACCGAAGAGGAGCTCAAAAGCCTGGGCATCCCCTACAAGAAAGGGAGCTTCCCCTTCTCGGCCAACGGACGGGCTCGAGCCATGAACGAGACCGAAGGCTTCGCCAAAATCCTGGCCCATGCCGAGACCGACCGCATCCTGGGGGTACACATCATCGGGCCCCGGGCGGGCGATCTGATCGCCGAGGCGGCGGTGGCCATAGCCTTCCACGCTTCGGCCGAGGACCTAGCCCGGGCCTCCCACGCCCACCCCACCCTGGCCGAGGTGCTCAAGGAGGCCGCCCTGGCGGCCTGGGACAGGCCCATTCACATTTAGCCCTACCGGGGACCTCGAGCCAGCAGGTTGGCAAAGCCTAAGGCCAGCACCGCCACCATGCCCAAGGCCCAGTAGGGCAGGGTGGCGGGAAGCCAGCCTTGTAGCTGGGCTAGATAGAGTAGGCCGCCGACCAACAGGGCGATAAGCCCCCACAGGGCAAAGCTTTTCAGGCCTTCCATGCGCTACTCCTTGTGGCGGTGGAGGTGGTAGTAGATTTCGTTGGGCACCCAGCCTAACGCGTTGGCAATGCGGTTGGTGAAGTTGAACATGGCGGCTACCTGGGCGGCTTCGAAGATGGCCTCGTCGGAAAGCCCGATGGCCCGCAGCCTCTCCACGTCGGCAGCACTCATCGAGGCAGAGTCGGTGGTGATCTGGTAGGCGAACTCCAGCAGGGCCTCTTCCCGGGGGCTCAGGTGGGCCCGGCGGAAGTTGGCCGCCAGCACATCGGGCAGCACCGGATCGCCGGTAATCTCGCGTAGATAGGCCGAGTGCGAGGCCAGGCAGTACTCGCAATGGTTAGCCGCCGAGACCACCACCGCAATCATCTCCCGCTCCTTGCGGCTTAAGAGGCCCGGTTCCTCGTTGCGCATCAGGTAGTCGTAGTAGCGGAACCAGCGCAGGAAGTGCTCGGGCATAAGGGCGAAGTTGCGGGCTACGTTGGGGACAAACCCGGTTTTCTCCCGGAATTTGTCGAACAAAGCCTTTACATCCTCGCGTACTTCCGACTCCTCCGGTACCCGCACCCAGGCCGTGGGCGGGGTGGGGGCTTTGACCTTAGCAAGGAGGCCTTTCTTGGGCATGGGGCCTCCTTAGCCCTGGGCAGCCCAGCGTGCAGGGGCCGCCTTGTGGAGAAAGTCCACGATGTCCTGGGTGCTGGTGCCCGGGCCGAAGACCTCGGCTACCCCCAGGGCCTTGAGGTGGGGTACGTCTTCGTCGGGAATGATGCCCCCGCCAAAGAGCAGGATGTCGCCCGCGCCCGCTTCGTCTAGCAGGCGCCGAACCTCGCTGAAGTAGTGCATGTGGGCTCCTGAGAGGATCGAGAGGCCGATGGCGTCTACGTCTTCTTGCAAGGCTGCCGAGACGATCATCTCGGGGGTCTGGCGCAGGCCGGTGTAGATGACCTCCATCCCCGCATCGCGCAGGGCTCGGGCCACCACCTTGGCGCCCCGGTCGTGCCCGTCCAGTCCCGGCTTGGCAATGAGCACCCGTATTCTTCTGTCCATAGGCGTATCTTACGCCAGATTCTAAAGGGCACACCAGGGGTGCGATACACTAGGAAGCATGGATACGGTACACGTTATCGGGGCTGGGCTTGCCGGTGCGGAGGCAGCCTACACTGCGGCCCGCCTGGGCGTGCAGGTGCGCCTGTACGAGATGCGCCCCCAGCGCCTGACCCCGGCGCACCGCACCGGAGCGTTTGCCGAGCTGGTTTGCTCGAACAGCTTGGGTGGGGAAGGGGAGACCAACGCCAAAGGGCTGCTGCAGGCCGAGCTGCGGGCTGCGGGTTCGCTGGTGCTCAAAGCTGCCGACCGGCACCGGGTGCCCGCGGGTGGGGCGTTGGCGGTGGAGCGGGAGGCGTTTTCCCAGGAAATTACCCAGGTGCTAAGCAGCCATTCGCGGGTGGAGGTGGTGCGGCAAGAGTTAACCGAGCTGCCTTTGGAGGGGGTGGTGGTGTTGGCTACGGGCCCCCTCACCTCCGAGGCCCTAGCCCAGCACCTGCAGGGCTTGTTGGGCCAGGAGTGGCTGGGTTTCTACGATGCGGCAGCCCCGGTGGTGCTGGGGGAGAGCATCAACCTCGAGGTGGCCTACCGGGCCGGGCGCTACGGCCAGAGTGCGGACTACCTGAACTGCCCTTTGAACGAGGAGGAGTACCGGCGCTTCTACGAGGTTTTGTCCCAGGCCCGCCGGCACACCCCGCACGACTGGGAGAAGCTGGAGTTTTTCGAAGGCTGCATGCCCATTGAAGAGCTGGCCCGCCGCGGCTACGACACCCCCCGCTTCGGCCCCATGAAGCCGGTGGGCCTGCCCGATCCCCGCACCGGCCGGGAGCCCTACGCGGTGGTGCAGCTGCGGGCCGAGGACCGGCGGGGCCAGATGTGGAGCCTGGTGGGCTTCCAGACCGGGCTTAAGTGGGGCGACCAGAAGCTGGTAGTGCAGAGCATCCCAGGCCTCGAGCGAGCCGAGATCGTGCGCTACGGGGTGATGCACCGCAACACCTATCTGTGCGCGCCGCGCCTTATTGAGCCCAGCCTACGCTTCCGCGAACACCCCCGGCTTTTGGTCGGCGGGGTGCTCTGCGGGGTGGAGGGCTACCTCGAGTCCGCTGCAACCGGGCTCTTGGCCGGGCTCAACGCGGCCCGTTTGCTTCAGGGTAAGCCCCCGGTGGTGCCCCCCGAGGAGAGCATGCTGGGGGGGCTGGTGCGCTATTTGGCCAGCGCTAACCCCGAAAACTTCCAGCCTATGAACGCTAACTGGGGCTTGGTGCCTGCCGAGGCAGGTAGGGGCCAAAAGGCCGAGCGGCGCGCCCGCCTGTTCCAGCGGGGGCTACGGCGCTTTGCAGAATGGTGGGCCGAGACGCTGGGGCTGACCCCGGCCTAAAGGCTAGCGGGGAAAAAGGGGCAGCTCGAGGGCGGCCAGGCTGGCGTAGTCTACTTTCCACCCCTCCGGCTCAAAAACCAGCCGGGCGGTGCTGTTTCGTCTCAGGGTGGCCCCCTCAACCATGGCGGTAAGGGCGAAGCGAAGGGTGGCCTGGCTGCCCGCCAGGGCGCTTTGCAGCACCCGCAGTTCGAAGCCCCGCAGGCCACTAGGGTTTTGCCCAAAGCCAGGGGCAGGGTTCAGCAAGAAGCGCAGGCTCCAGGCGGGGTCGTTGCAGCGCAGGCCCTCAAAGACCTGCAACAGCGCGTTTTCCGCCAGCAGGAGGGAGGGTTGGGGGCGGGCTTGGGGGCTTGGGTGGGCGATGGCCTCTAGGGCGGGCCGGGCCCAGTGGCAGGGAGGCACATCCACGAAGGGCGAGGTGCCCGGCTGGGCCAGGGCCAGGCCAAGGAAGAGGGGAAGGGATAGGGCGTATCTCACCCTTTCTACCCTGGCAAGGCGATGTTTTGGGCGCAAGCGGGCCCGACACATTGGGGTATCGGTATAAACTGTGCGAGATGGAGCGGAAATACTTCGGCACCGATGGCGTTCGGGGTGTGGCCGGCGAACCGCCCCTGACGCCGGAATTTGTTCTCAGGCTTGGTCAGGCGGCGGGGGCCTACTTTCGTAGCCAGACCAGGCGCCCAGTGGTGCTTTTGGGCAAGGATACCCGCCAGTCCTGTGACCTGCTCGAGGCCGCTTTGGCTGCGGGCCTGATGTCCCAGGGGGTGCGGGTGGAGCACCTGGGGGTGCTGCCCACCCCAGGGGTGGCCTACCTGACCAGGCAGCTTGGGGCCACGGCCGGGGTGTCGATCTTCCCCAGGACCGCCAAACCTGCCAGCAACCAGCCCATGCCTACAGGATGCCGCGAATCCGGGCGGTTGTGGGCCGTCCGGAGCACAGTTTTGGATATGACAGGAAAGGGCATTGATTCTGCCACCCGGTAGCCGGATTATCTGAGAGACGCCCAAAAGGTGTCGCAGGTAAGGGGGTAAGGATGAATCTTCAAAGGCCCGAGTCGCTTTTGCCCAACTCACGGAATACCGTGGACGGTTATGTGCAATCGCTTATCGAAACCGTGTATCAGCTAGGCATCACCAACCCGCTACAACTCGAACCGGCCCTCACCAACCTTGGTCTTGCTCCTAGACTGGTCAATTTCCACTTCGCTACCTCTGTATGCACTCCTTTTGGAAGGATGATCCATATCCCAGTGCAAATCTCAACCAAGACGGAGGGGCGGCCTTCACTGTATTTCCTTCCGGTTGGGGGAGAGGCTTTGGCGGGATACCTTATCAACCCTGAGGGCGAGATTTACGAGCGTTGGGTCAAGCGCGAAACTGGCTCAACGATTCCGGCCCAAACCGGTGATGACTTCCGGGTTCAGCTCAGGACGCTCAAGGGAGAAGTTATATGGAACGGGGTTGGGAGGCTCGAAGTCACCGACCCTAAACGGGGAGAAGGCAGGCTCGAGGCCATTGGAAACGATCCGAAGCCCTTTGGATGCTGGTGGGCAGGCTGGAGCTTTGTGTTGGTTTGCCCCTGAACCGGCTGATCTCTGAGCCTCATGACCGCTCCTCTAGTACTAGTTGACCAAGCCAGTGCTATCTACCGTTCTTTCCAGGGTCAGTCCAGGCTGACCCTGGAGGGCGTCAGTCTTCGCTTGATGCCGGGCGAAACCCATGCGCTGATAGGTCGCAACGGTGCGGGGAAGACCACTCTGCTCAGGCTAATCCTAGGCTTGTTGTCTACTCCGACTGGGAAAGTCCGCGTACTGGGCAAAGATCCCGTCACACGGCGTACCCAGATCATGCGGGAGGTCGGGGTCTTGCTGGATGGTAGGCGCGCGCTAGAACCCCGCCTGAGCGGATTAGAGAATCTAACGCTCAAAGGCTCGATGTACGGGCTGCCCAAAGCCGAACTCCATGACCGTGCCAAGGCCCTGCTAGACCACTTCGATCTCCCTGCTAACGAACCGGTAAACCGGTACTCGAGGGGAATGCGACAGCGGCTTATCCTAGCGGGAGCTGTTTTGCATAAACCCCGAGTTCTCCTTCTCGATGAGCCTACCCTGGGTCTGGATATTCGGGGGTGGGATCTGCTACTGGAGCTCATCGAGCAAACGAACAAGCTCGGGGGGGCGGTGCTGATAACCTCACAGGAAATTTCGCTCATGGAAAAGATCTCAAGTTGGGTAAGCGTTCTGGAACGGGGAAGAGTGGTGGCTTCTGGAGCGCCATCGGACGTGCTAGGCATCCTAGGCTACAGCGCTCGAGTGCGCCTGAGGGTTCTCGATCCAACCAAGATGGTGATCCCGATACCTCCGGGTTTCTCGTGGGATGGGGAGTTTCTTGAAGGACCGCTCAGTTTGGAGGGATTGGAGGAGGCTATATCCTACCTGCGCTCTACGGGTGCAGGCTTAGTGAGCCTTGAGCAAGTCTCGGGTATAGAGAGGCTGGTGAGGGGAGAGGCGACATGATGCTGGCCTTGTGGAGCATCGTCCGGTTTGGCGTTTTGGTGGAGGTTCGCTATCCGGTCGTGTTCCTAAGCAACGTGGTATCTACGGCCTTGTTCCTAACTTTGCTGTTGCTAGGGGGGCGCGCCATCGGCGTTGGGGGAATCGAAGCTGCCCTATTCATCACGTTCATAATCCTTGCGGCGCTGCAAGCCCCTCAGCGCGCATTAGAAGACAACTCAGCGGAGCCGGAGGAGGTGTACTTGTATCCCATACCCCCCATTGCCACGCTGATTTTTCAAGCAATCGGCCTGGCCGTGAGGACTGTGTTCAGCTTTACCATCGTTTACCTCGTGATGCTTTTTCCCCTGCACCTGCCCACGAGTACCCTTATTGATCTGTGGATTTATGCCCCTGTGGCCTTTCTCGCCGGCCTAGGACCAGGATTGCTTTTGGGCGGATTTTCGCTTTTACTCAAGAGAACCGGGGCATTGGTCAACTTGATGGCGATCATCGTGCTGGCCGGGGCGTTTTTGCCCAGTTCGCTGATGAGTTCTATAGGTTCTTACCTACCGTTCTCGGTGGTACAAGGCTTGATGCGTGGCACGACGGATATAGGTACTGTTGCTGTTGTGTGCGGGGTTTCCTTGTCGCTAGGGACGCTAGGATATGCTTTTCTCGAGCGCCTGGTGATCCGTATGGGGTTCTCCGGCATCAAGTAGCTATGCTCGATGAGTATGTAGTCCAAGAGCCCACGCAGGCTCGAGCAATCCTCAACCCAGCACGTTTGCGGGTGCTGTTGGCCTTTGACGTACCGAAAACCTCTGCACAGGTTGCCCGAGAGATCGGGGAGGTGCCTAACCGAGTTGGGCACCACATCAGGCTGCTGCGACAGTTGGGGTTGCTGGTGGTGTGTTACCGGCAAGGTCGTAGGGTCTTTCTCGAGCGGAAGGCGCGTAACTTCAGAATACCCTTTTCCCTAACACCTTACTCGAGCTTGGAAGAGGCTCTGGGACTGGCATCTGCCGAAATACTGCAAATGCTTCGCCAAGCAGTGGCTCACTGGCAACAAGAATTAGATGAGGAATTCATCCTCGTCGGTGAAGACTTCCCGAGACTACCCCGATCCCCTGTCAAGATACTGGATTTGGTGCTCACCAGTGAGCAAGTCGCTATGCTCGAGGAGATGCTTCGCAACCTGAGCAATAACGGCAAGCGTGGGATTGCCGGGCGACGCTACAAGCTCGCCGTGCTTCTCGCCCCGGTGCACTGATGAACTCTTGTAGAGGATGACGCCTTGTGTCTTGCGTACGACGTACGACCCGCGCTGTGCGTTCGGCTATCCGCTATCGACCATCGACATTCTCCGGTAGACTATTCGCCGTGAGTCGCAAATACTTCGGCACCGATGGCGTTCGGGGTGTGGCCGGCGAACCGCCCCTGACGCCGGAATTTGTTCTCAGGCTTGGTCAGGCGGCGGGGGCCTACTTTCGTAGCCAGACCAGGCGCCCAGTGGTGCTTTTGGGCAAGGATACCCGCCAGTCCTGTGACCTGCTCGAGGCCGCTTTGGCTGCGGGCCTGATGTCCCAGGGGGTGCGGGTGGAGCACCTGGGGGTGCTGCCCACCCCAGGGGTGGCCTACCTGACCCGGGCGTTGGGGGCTACCGCCGGGGTGATGATCTCGGCTAGCCACAACCCCTACCAGGACAACGGCATCAAGTTCTTTAGCGCCCTGGGGGAAAAACTTCCCGACGAGGCCGAAGTCGAGATCGAAAGCCTGCTTTCCCGCGAGTTCAAGACGGGGGGTATCGGCACGGTTTCCGACTTCCGCGAGGCCGAGCGCATGTACCTCGACTTCCTCGCTTCCAAAGGGAGCACACTCGAGGGTCTCAAGATTGTGCTCGACACCGCCAATGGGGCCACCTACCGCCTCGCCCACCGGCTGTTCCAGCGGTTGGGGGCCGAGGTCTTCGTGATGTTCAACACCCCGGATGGGCGCAACATCAACAAGGGCTGCGGCTCGACCCACCCTGAGTTTTTGCGCCAGCAGGTGGTGGAGATGGGCTTCGATCTGGGGGCTGCCTTTGACGGGGATGGTGACCGGGTCATCCTGGTCGATCGCTATGGACGGGAGTTTCACGGCGACCACATCCTTTACCTCAATGCCCTGGTGCGGCGCGAGCCGGGCGTGGTGGGTACCCTGATGAGCAACATGGGCCTCGAGGTCAAGCTGCGTGAGGCTGGTATTACCTTCTACCGTACCGCTGTAGGCGACCGCTACGTCTACGAGAAGCTCAAAGCCAGCAGCCTGACCTTGGGTGGGGAACAGAGCGGCCACGTGATCTTCCTCGAGCACGCGCCCACCGGGGATGGCCTATTGACGGCCCTTCTGACCCTAGCGGCCATGCGCCAATCGGGGCGCGATTTGGCCGAGTGGTACGAGGCCCTGCCGATGTATCCCCAGCTTCTCAAGAATGTGCGGGTGCAGGACAAGCAACGGCTGATGCAACACCCTGAGCTGCACCAGGCGGTTCAGGAGGCCGAGCGGGTTTTGCAAGGCCAGGGCCGGGTCAACGTGCGGCCTTCGGGCACCGAGCCCTTGGTGCGGGTGATGGTGGAGGGCCCTGCCGAGCTGATTGAAGGGGTCTCCTCGGCCCTGGTGGCCACGGTCGAGCGCCTAGATTCCCTGGCTTAGGTGGGTGCCCATGATTGTTCGCCTGCCCATCCCCGTGCGCTATGCCGAGACCGACGCCATGGGAGTGGTGCACCACAGCAGCTACGTGGTCTGGCTCGAGGCCGCCCGGGTGGAGTGGCTCAACCGGCTGGGTCTGCCCTACACCCAGATCGAGGCCCAGGGCCTGGCCTTTGCCGTGGTGGAACTGGGCCTGACCTACCGGCAGCCGGCCCGCTTTGGCGATACCGTTGAGGTGGAGGCCTGCCTAACCGAGGCCACCTCCCGCACCTTGCGCTATGCGTACCGGGTCTGGCGGGAGAGTACGCTGTTGGCCGAAGGCTTTACCCGCCACCTCTGCCAAAGCCCCCAGGGCCGGGCCATGCGCATTCCCGAGGCCATACAAGTGCGCCTGGCCGCGCAGGTGCGGGCGGGCCCGTGGTAAACTGGGGCCGACCATGACCCTTTTTGAGCTGTACGAGCGGCATATTAACCCTGGCTTGGCCGGTCTTTTGCGCTTTACCGGGCTGGACAAAGTGGAGTCTCACGCGGAAGGTGTGTACGTTTGGGACACCGAAGGGAAGCGCTATCTGGACTTTTTAGGTCTATACGGCACCCTCTCGCTGGGCCACCGGCACCCCAAGGTGGTGGCCGCGGTCAAGGCCCAGCTCGAGCGGATGCCCATGTCGGTGCGGGTGCTGGTCTCCGAGCCCACCACCCGGTTGGCCGCCCGGCTGGCCGAGCTGGCCCCCAGGGGGCTTTCCATGGTCTACTTTGGCAATTCCGGGGCCGAGGGGGTGGAGGCCGCCCTAAAGTTTGCCCGCTTCTACACCGGCAGACCCGGCTTCATCACCACCGAAGGGGGCTACCACGGCAAGACCCTGGGGGCCCTCTCGGTCACCCCGCGCGAGCCCTACCAGCAACCCGCCCGCCCGTTGCTGCCAGGGGTGACGGTGGTGCCCTTTGGCGATGCCAAGGCCATTGAAGAGGCCGTTGGCCCCGATACCGCTGCGGTGATTGTGGAGCCCATCCAGGGAGAGGGGGGCATCCGGGTGCCGCCCGAGGGGTATCTGCGCGAGGTGCGGCGGATCACCCAGGAAAAAGGGGTACTCTTGATTGCCGATGAGGTGCAGACCGGTCTGGGCCGCACCGGCCGGTTTTGGGCGGTGGATTGGGACGGGGTGGAGCCCGACATTTTGGTCAGCGCCAAGGCCTTAGGGGGTGGGGTGATGCCCATCTCGGCCACCTTGTGCCGCCCGGAAATCCTCAGCATCTACAAAAGCGAGCCCCTCATCCACTCCAGCACGTTTGGCGGTAACCCCCTAGCGGCAGCCGCCGCGTTGGCCGCTTTGCAGGTGATCGAGGAGGAAAACCTGCCCCAGCGGGCCCTCGAGCAAGGCCAATACCTGCTGGCCGGGCTGGCCCAGGTCCAGCGGGCCTACCCTGAGTTCATCCAGGAGGTGCGGGGCCGGGGGCTGATGGTGGGCCTCGAGTTCAGCGACGCCGATATCGGGGCGGTGGTGGTGGCCGAACTGGCCAGCCGGGGGGTACTGACCGCTTTTGGTCTCAACAACCCCAAGGTGGTGCGTCTGGAGCCCCCCCTAATCGTAGAAAAAAGCCACATCGACCAGGCCTTGGAGGCCCTGAGTGAAGCGCTTAAGGCCACCCAGTTGGCCTTCGAAGGGGTGTTGTAGTCATAGGAACCATGCTTTGGGTAAACCCTTCATGGAGGCCCTTTTACGCAGGCGAGCAGGGTCTCCTTGAGGACTTTGCCGCGGCCTCCTTACAGTGGGGTGGCATGAGTCCCCCAGTTTTGCAAAAAGAGCAGAGGTATTCTTTACCCGCAATAGGGGAAGTAGGCCAACGTCAGCCTCCCGTAGGCTATGTATGATTGAGCAGCAGATTTACCAACACTTCAAGCAGCATCCTAAAAAGCGCCTTAGCCTGCGTGAGCTGGTGCGGGGTTTGCGCCTGGACAAGGCTCAGGTTGAGGAAGCCCTAGACCTTTTGGTGGCCGAAGGAAAGGTTTTGCGGCTACGGCGCAAGCTCTATGGGCTGCCCGAGGCCCAGGAGGCAAAAGGTATCGAGGGCCGGTTACACAGCCACCCCGCGGGGTTTGCTTTCGTGATTCCGGCCAACCCCGACCTGCCCGACCTGTATATCCCCAAAGGGTATCTGGGCGGGGCCTGGCACGGCGACCGGGTGCGGGCTGAGCTTCGCCCGCCGGGCCGCGATGGCCGTCGGTGGGGGGTGGTGACCGAGGTGCTGGAGCGGGCCCATTCGCGGGTGGTGGGCCGGCTCTACTTCAAGCGGGGTTTTGCCTGGCTCAAGCCCGACGACGAGCGGCTGCCCTCGTTGAAGCTCAAGCCGGAGGGCCTTGAGGGCCTCGAGGGGGGGGCTCGGCTGGTGGTGCGCCCGGTTTTTCCCAGCGGCAAGGGGGCGGAGCCCTATGGCGAGGTGGTGGCCTACCTGGGCCAGGGCGAAAGCCCAGAGGTGGAGACGGAGGCGGTCATTGCCAAATACGAGCTGCCCAGCGTTTTCTCCCCCGAGGCGCTGGCCCAAGCCGCCCAGGTGGCCCATTTAGACCCAGAGGAAATCCAGCGGCGGGAGGATTTTCGCGGGCTCAGGGTCTTTACCATTGACGGGCCCGACGCCAAGGACTTCGACGATGCCATCCACATTGAAACCCTGCCCAACGGCAACTACCAGGTGGGTATTCACATCGCCGATGTCTCCCACTATGTGCCTGAGTTCAGCCCCCTTGACCACGAGGCCTACGCTCGGGGCACCAGTGTCTATCTGCCGGGCCGGGTGCTGCCCATGCTGCCTGAGCAGCTTTCCAACGGCATCTGCTCGCTCAAACCGGGCGAGGATCGGCTGGTACTCTCGGTGCTGGTGGAGCTAACCCCTGCGGGCCGGGTCAAAGGCTACCGCTTTGCCGAAGGGGTTATCCGTAGCGTGGCCCGCCTGACCTACCCCGAGGTGGAGGTTTTTGCCCAGACCGGCCAGCCCCAGGAGGGCTGGAGCCCGGAGCTTCAGCGCGACCTGGCCTTGCTGCTCGAGCTAACCCAGACCCTCAAGGAGCGGCGCTTGGCCCAGGGGGCGCTCGACTTCAACTTCACCGAGGTCAAGGTAGAAGTGGACGCGGACGGCAACCTGCACCTTATTCCCCAGCGCGAGCCCCGCGCCCGTAGCCTGATCGAAGAGCTGATGCTACTGGCCAACCGTACTGTGGCCAAGCACCTTTCCGAGCGCCAGATTCCCGCCTTGTTCCGCGTGCACGAAGACCCCAGCCAGGAGGCCTACAGCAAGCTGGTACGGGCTTTGGAGAAACTGGGCTACCGCCTACCGGGAGGTGAGCCAACCCCCCAGGCCCTCCAGGCTATTCTCAAGCAGGCCGAGAGCCGGCCCGAGGCCCCGGTAGTTTCCACCCTGCTTCTGCGCTCTTTGCGCCTGGCCCGCTATGCCGCAGAAAACCTGGGGCATTTTGGCCTGGCTGCCGAGCATTACCTACACTTCACCAGCCCCATCCGCCGCTACCCCGACCTGGTGGTGCACCGGGTGCTGCGCCGGCTGCTTCGCCGCCGGGTTACCCAGGCCCTAAAGGAAGAGTGGGCCCGGCGTTTTCCTAAAATTGCCGAGCACACCTCGGAGCGGGAGCGAGCTGCCGAAAATGCCGAGCGGGAGCTTTCCAAGTACTATCAGTGCCTGTGGGCCCAGGCGCACAAGGGAGAGGTCTACCAGGGCACGGTCTCGGGCGTGACCGGATTTGGGGTGTTCGTGAGTCTGCCCAATGGGGTGGAGGGGATGATCCGCCTAGGGGCCCTAAGGGACGACCATTACCACTATCATGAAGACCTGCTGGCCCTCGAGGGCCTGCGCAGCAAGCGACGGATTCGCATAGGAGACCCAATGGAAATCGAGATTGAAGGGGCCAATCCCTCGGCCCGCCAGATCGACTTTGTGCCTACGGAGCGTTTTTACCAGGAAAAACCTAACCAGGAAACCTCATCGCCAAAGCCGAAGGCTAAAAAAAACGCCGGGCAGCCCCGGCGCGCCCGTAAGGTGGTGGCCACCGAGCCCAAAGTGCCTTCGGGCCACCCTCGAGCCCGCTCGAGGCGGGTGGTGGGCCCCCCCGAGGAACGGAAGGGCTTTAGCAAGCCGGTCAAGGTACGAGTGCAAAGGATTTACTTTGGCTCCTGGAGCCCGGAAAACGCCGAAAGCGAGGCCGCACCGAAGAAAAAGCGCCGTCGCAGACGCTAGTCTGGCTGGGCGACGACCAGCACCCAGTAGGCCCCTCGCTGAACCATGCCCATATCCTGCAGGTGGGGGGCCATCAGGGCTTCGCAGTGGCCGCTGGTGCTTTCCAGCCAGGCCTGGACTGCGGCTTGAGCGGTAGGGTAGCCCTGAGCCAGATTTTCCCGGATTTCCCGGTAGCGATAGCCATTGTTCTTGGCTCGCACCTCGAAGGCCCTTAGGGTGGCACCCTCGTGGTGGCTGAACTCGCCGGTTTGCTGGATGTGCTCGGCCCGCTGGCGGGCTACTTCGCCCAGTAGGCCGTTCCAGCGCAAGGGGCTGACCGGGCCGTGAGGGGTTCCGTTACAGGTTTGGCTCTGACTTCTAGCGGCATTGACCGCATTCACGGCTATAGCATGCTCAGGGGGGGTGTACTCCACTTTAGCCGGGCTCGAGCAAGCCACCAGCAGGGCAAGGCCGATCAGCAAAAACCAGGGCATACTTAGAGTTTGCCCTGGGCCGTGCGGAAGTCACACCCTGGTGTTACCTGAAGCGGGGTATGCTATGGCCGAATGCGGCGGATTGGTCTTACGGGCAACATTGGCAGCGGCAAGAGCACGGTGGCTCAGTATCTGCGCCAATTGGGGGTTCGGGTGCTCGATGCCGACCAGTACGCCCGCGAAGGGGCCGAGGTGCTCAGGGCTCAGATCTGCCAGGCCTTCCCCGAGGCCTGTCGGGAGGGCCAGCTCAATCGTGTGGCATTGGCCCGGCGGGTGTTTGCCGATGAGGAGGCCCGAAGGCGCCTCGAGGCCCTTTTGCACCCCTATGTGCGCCGCAGGATGCAGGAGGAAAGTGAAAAAGCCGAGCAGGAGGGCTGCCCTTTGCTGGTGTTGGAAATACCCCTCCTATTCGAGACCGGGCGTGAGGCCACATTGGACGGGGTGTTGGTGGTGGCGGCGCCCCGTGCGCTACGCCAGCAGCGGGTGATGGCCCGCAGCGGGCTAAGCGAGGCCGAGTTTGCCGCACGCGATCAAAGCCAGCTCCCCCAAGAGGAGAAAATTCGCCGGGCTACCTGGGTCATCTGGAACGATGCCGACCTCGCGACCCTAAAGGCCCGGGTGGCGCACTGGTACCAGGAGGTGCAGCAGTGAGGCTGGTGCACGACTGGCTGGGCCCCCTCGAGCTGCCCCTGGCCGCCAGGCGCATTGTCTCGTTGGCCCCCAACGCCACCGAGAGCCTCTTTGCCCTGGGTTTAGGAGAGCGGCTGGTGGGGCGTAGTGCGTTCTGCTACCGGCCCGCGGGAGCGCTGCGCTTGCCGGTGGTCTCGAGCTACACCCGGGTACGTTGGCTGCTTCTGGAAGCGCTTAAGCCCGATTTGGTTTTGGTAACCACCGGGGTACAGCGGGGCCTCTTGGAGGAGCTTCGCCGTCGGGAGCTGGCCCTTTTCCCCCTGCCCCTACCCCAAAGCCCCTATGGCATTTTGGAGAACCTGGTGGTTCTGGGGGCTTTGCTGGATGTGGCAGAGGCGGCGACCCACCTAGCCGCTCGGCTGGCCCAGCGCTACGCTGCGCTGCACCAGGCCTTGCCGCCCCGCAGGGTCTACCTCGAGTTCGACCTGGGCGGGCCCATCACCGTAGGCCGGGGCAGCTATGTGGGCGAGGCGTTGCGCCACCTGGGCCTGCAAAACATCTTCGCTGACCAGCCACAGAGCTACTTTGCCCCCGACCTGGCTGAGGTGGTGCGGCGGAAGCCCCAGATTGTCATTTATGAGCCCAAGCCCCACCGCGCTAGAGCCAAAGAAAAGGCCCAGCGCCTGCTAGAGGAGCGGGGCTGGGCCTATCCGCTGGTGGTTACCGGGGGGGATGAACTAGCCCATTACGGGCCGCAGTTTTTCGCCTATCTCGAGGCCCTAGTAGCGCAGCTTCAGCGCGCCTAGGCCCCGGCCCCGGGCTGTTGCCGGCTCTCGCCCGGTTGTACGGTGGGGGGCATCACCGGCTCGGGTAGCAGAAGGTAGCGCAACACGTCGCCTACATTCTCGACCAGCTTGATCTCCAGGCCCTCCAGCACCTCTTTGGGCAGCTCCTCGAGCTGAGGCTCGTTGTCCTTGGGCAGCACCACCTTGTGGATGCCGGCCTGGTGGGCGGCCAGGAGTTTCTCCTTAACGCCACCAATGGGCATGACCTTGCCCCGCAGGCTTAGCTCACCGGTCATGGCGATGTCCATCCGCACCGGGCGGCGGCTGAGGGCGCTGGCGATGGCCGTGGCCATGGTGATCCCAGCGCTGGGGCCGTCTTTGGGCGTGGCCCCGTCGGGCACGTGAACGTGAAGGTCGAACTTGCTGTGGAAGTCCTCGGGCAAGCCCCATTCCGCGGCGTGGGCCCGCAGGTAGGTAAGGGCGGCCTGGGCCGACTCCTTCATCACCTCACCGAGCTGGCCGGTGAGGGAGAGCTTGCCGCTGCCGGGCACCGCGGCGACTTCGATGGTCAGCAGGGTGCCCCCCACCGGGGTCCAGGCCAGGCCCTGGGCCGCGCCCACCTGGGGCTCGGTCTCGGCCTTATCCGGACGGAAGCGAGGAATACCCAGGTACTGGGGCAAGTCGGCGGCATCGACCAAGCGGGTACCCTCCCAGGGCTCCTCTAGCCAGAGCTTGGCCCCTTTGCGCGCGATCTTGCCCAGCTCGCGCTCGAGGCCCCGCACCCCGGCCTCGCGGGTGTACTCGCGGATGACCCGCAGGATGGCGGCCTCGGTAACCTCCATCTTGCCCTCCATTCCGGCTTCCCGCACCTGCTTGGGCCAGAGGTACTGCCGGGCGATGGCCGACTTCTCAAAGGTGGTATAGCCGGGAATCTCGATGACCTCCATCCGGTCTAAAAGGGGCCGGGGGATGGTCTGGAGGGTGTTGGCGGTGGTGATGAAGAAGACCTTGGAGAGGTCGTAGGGCACGTCCAGGTAGTGGTCGGTGAAGGTGTTGTTTTGCTCTGGGTCGAGCACCTCCAGCATGGCGCTGGCCGGGTCGCCGCGCCAGTCCGAGCTCATTTTGTCGATCTCGTCCAGCAGGATGACCGGGTTGATCACCCCTACCTGCTTCATGGCGTGGATGATTTTGCCCGGCATGGCCCCGATGTAGGTGCGGCGGTGGCCGCGTATCTCGGCCTCGTCGCGCACCCCACCTAGCGAGATGCGGTGGAACTTGCGGTTCATGCTGCGGGCGATGGAGCGGCCCAGCGAGGTCTTGCCCACCCCTGGGGGTCCTACCAACACCAGGATGGGGGCCTTGCCCCGCACCTCGAGGTTCTGGGTCATCTGGCGCACCGCCAGGTACTCCAGGATGCGCTCCTTCACATCCTTCAAACCGAAGTGATCCTCGTCTAAGATTTTGCGGGTGTGGGCGATATCCAGCACCTCGGGGTCGGCCTTGCTCCAGGGTACGTCGGTGAGCCACTCGAGGTAGGTGCGGGCCACGGTAGCCTCGGGGCTGCCCTGCTGCATGCGCTCCAGCCGATCCAGCTCCTTGAGGGCCTTGGTTCGCACCGCCTCGGGCATCCCGGCTTCTTCGATCCTCTTGCGCAGGGCCTCGAGGTCGTTGAACCCTTCCTCGCCCCCTAGTTCCTTCTGGATGGCCTTCATCTGCTCGCGCAGGTAGTACTCGCGCTGGTTGGTGTCCATCTGCTCCTTGACCCGCTGGGCTACCCGCTTGTCTAACTCGAAGCGCTCAATATCGCGGTTGAGCAGGGCTAGAACCCGTTTGAGCCGGGCTTCAATCTCAACGAGCTCGAGGATTTCTTGCTTCTCGGCCACCGTCCAGGTGGCGTGGTAGGCGATGCTGTCGGCCAGTATGGCTGGGTCGGTGGTGCTGCGTACAGCCTCGAGCTGGTAGCGATCCAGCCGCAGCGATTTGTGGTTGGCCACGTACTTTTCGAAGGCTTCCTTGATTTCCTCGGCCAGCACACGAACCACGGCTTCGTCAGTGGGGGGGATTTCCGTGTAGATCTCGCCTCTGGCCCGCAGAAAAGGCCCCACGATATAGTCCTTGACCTCTGCTCGGGCCCGGGCCTCTACCATCACCTGCAAGGTGCCATCGGGCAGGCGCATGGCCTGCTTGACCACGGCCTGAACCCCCCACGGGTAGAGGTCAGCGGGCCCAGGGTCGTCTACCTCCGGATCGCGCTGGGCCACCAGGAAGATCAGCCGGTCGGCCCCCATGGCCTCCTCGACCGCGCGTTTGCTCTTAGCACGGCCCACATCGACTGGGGTGGTGGTGTGCGGCAGGATTACAGTGTTTCTGAGAGGAATGACCGGCAGTTCTAAGCGCATATGATCTGCATCTCCTATGTTCTGCCTAAGCTAAGTCGCTCACGCGCCGGGCTGGGAGCGATAGGCATTTCTGATTCTATAGGTTGTGGCCGCTGGGATAGGGTCAAATCTTACACTTAGGCTACTTGAGCCTAGTATGCTCAAGGAGATTTGGCCATGCTCATCTCAAGGTGGCGGCGGACTTGGGATTCGTTCGACCCGGCGGACGTTGCCCAGCCCCAATGAGACCTGCAAGTACTCGTCTACTTTAGGTTCGGGAAGTAAAAAAAGTATCCTGGAAGCGCAGACAGCGGCCCCCACTAGGGCCTCGTAGAAGGCCAAGCCATGGGTACACACTACCTGTGCTTGCACAACCTGTCCTTCCAACTCTTCGTACATTACCGAGGGAAATTTTAGGCTCCAGGAATCAGCAGGGTGAGGATCACCAGCACAATGGCCGCCACGGCACCGGTGACGACGTCCACCAGGAACTCCAAGGCGGCTTTCTTGTAAGCTCTAGTTCTTTTGAGTGCCATGAAATACGTATATGGCATAAATCATTTTAAGTCAAGACGGAAAATGCCTCGCATTTTTCTTTTTTGGCATAAAATAGGTCTGCAACTTATTGCAAAGTACTGCATAGCCCCAGGCTGCCTTAAGCGGCGGGGTACTCTTGACAAGCAGCAAACCAGCCCCGTATATTGCAGGCAGAAAGCCCATCTGGGTTAAATCGGCTCCGGCGAGAGCGCGAACCCTCCCAGTGATTCCAATGTCACCAGGAGGGTTTCTCGCTTTTACGTCCCCCCGCCCGAAAGGAGGAAGTGTGCAGATTATCAAGCCAGAGGAAGTTCTTGCCGAGTACCTACCCCCCCTCACCGACCATGAGGCGTTGGTAGAGGCTCACCGCTGCCTGTACTGTTACGATGCCCCCTGTACCCACGCCTGCCCTACCCACATCGACATTCCCAAGTTCATCAAGAAAATCGCCACCGGAAACCTTGTGGGCTCGGCGCGCACGATTCTGGAATCCAACCTGATGGGCGCCACCTGTGCCCGGGTCTGTCCGGTGGAGGAGTTGTGCGAGGGAGCCTGTGTGCTGGGCGCCGAACACCGGCCCATCGCCATTGGGCGCCTGCAGCGCTACGCCACCGATTATGTCTACGAACGGGGGATGGATGTTTTCAAGCCTGGCCCCCCCACGGGAAAGAAGGTTGCGGTCATTGGGGCGGGGCCAGCCGGCCTGACCTGTGCCGGTGAGCTGGCCAAGCTAGGCCACAGCGTAACCGTCTTTGAAAAGCGTGAACTGGCCGGGGGGCTTTCTACCTACGGCATCATCGGGCTACGCGAGCCGGTGGAGGTGGCCTTGGCCGAGGTGGAGATGGTGCGGCGGCTGGGGGTGGAGATCAAAACCCAAATGGAGCTGGGCCGCAACCTCTCCTGGGAGGAGCTGCGAACCCAGTTCGATGCGGTCTTTTTGAGTATCGGCCTGGGGGCAGTGCCGACGCTTGGGATTCCTGGGGAGGAGCAGGTGGTGGATGGCCTCGAGTTCATCGAAGCTGCCAAGCTGAACCCTCATCAGCTTAGGGTAGGGACGCAAGTGGCGGTGATTGGCGCGGGCAATACCGCAATGGATTGTGCCACCATCGCCAAACGGATGGGGGCCGAGCGGGTCACCGTGGTCTACCGGCGCAGCGAAAAGGAGATGACCGCCTACCCCCACGAGTACAGCTTTGTCAAGAACGAAGGGGTGGAGTTCCGCTTCCTGACCCAGCCGGTGGAGGTGCTCAGCGAGGGAGGGCAGGTGGTGGGTCTGCGCTGCGTGCGTATGGAGTTAGGCGAGCCCGACGCCTCGGGCCGCCCGGCCCCCAGGCCGGTGGCAGGGTCGGAGTTCGTGCTGCCCTGCGACCAGGTGGTCAAGGCCATCGGCCAGGAAAAGCCCACCCTAGCCCAGGTGCTGGGCCTGCAGACCGAGAAGGGCTACATCAAGGTCAACGACGATTTCGAGACCAGCCTGCCCAACGTCTACGCGGGAGGCGACTGTGTGCGGGCCAGAGGTGCGGCCTCCACGGTGATGGCCGTACAGGACGGCAAGATGGCGGCTTTCGCCATTCATCGCAGGCTCGCCTCCGGTGTGGCTGCTGCGGCGGACTAGGCAGGTGCCCCTCGGCCATAGACCCAGAGCGAAAGGAGTGTCCATATGGCAGATCTTCGTATCGACTTTGCCGGCATTAAGTCCCCCAACCCCTTCTGGTTGGCCTCGGCCCCGCCCACCAACTCCGGGGCACAGGTGCACCGGGCCTTTGAGGCCGGCTGGGGAGGGGCGGTCTGGAAGACCATTGGAGCGCCGGTGCTCAACGTTTCCAACCGCTACGGGGCCTGGCACTACGGCGGCCAGAAGATGCTGGCCATCAACAACGTGGAGCTCATCTCCGACCGGCCCCTCGAGGTCAACCTGCGGGAAATCCGCGATGTGAAGCGGCACTGGCCCGACCGGGCGGTGATTGTCTCGGCCATGGTGGAGTCTACCCCCCAGGCCTGGCGGGACATCATCCTGAGAATCGAGGATACCGGGGCCGATGGCATCGAGCTCAACTACGGCTGCCCTCACGGGATGAGCGAGCGGGGGATGGGCAGCGCGGTGGGTCAGGTGCCCGAGTACTGCCAGCAGATCACCGGCTGGGTGATGGATGTGGCCAAAATCCCGGTCATCGTCAAGCTCACCCCCAACGTGGCCTCGGTGGTGCCGCCGGCGCGGGCCGCGATAGCTGCCGGGGCTAACGCCCTTAGCCTGATCAACACCATCAACTCCATTATTGGGGTTGACCTGGATACCTTTGAGATCGTGCCCAGCATCGGGGGCAAGGGAGGGCACGGGGGTTATGCCGGACCGGCGGTCAAGCCCATTGCCCTCAACCTGCTTTCCTCGCTGGGGGTGGACGAGGTGGTGCGGCGCTCAGGGGTGCCCATCTCCGGTATGGGCGGCATCTCCACCTGGAAGGATGCGGCTGAGTTTTTGCTGCTGGGTGCAACCAGCCTCCAGGTTTGCACCGCGGTGATGCACTATGGCTACCGCATCATCGAGGATTTGGTGGATGGCCTCAATGCCTGGATGGATGCCAAAGGCTTCAAGACCGTGGCCGAGGTGGTGGGCAAAAGCCTGCCGCGCATCTCCGATTTCAAAGATTTCGATCTTTCCTTCCGCGCGGTGGCCCGTATCGACCCGGAGAAGTGCATAAAGTGCAACTTGTGCTACGTGGCCTGCAACGATACCGCCCACCAGTGCATCGATCTGGTGGATGCGGACGGTAACCGGGTTCAACCCTACGCCTACGACGTGCGCAGCAATGGCAAGTATCAAGCGGTAGCCAGCCGCCCGCAGCCTGTGGTGCGCGAGGAGGACTGCGTGGGCTGCCGGCTGTGCCACAACGTCTGCCCGGTGGAGGGGTGCATCCAGATGGTGGAGGTGCCCTCGGGCCGCGAAAGCATTACCTGGGATCAGCTCACCAAAGCCCGCCCCGAGGTGGGTACCGACTGGGAGGCCATGCAGCGCTACCGGGAGGAAGTGGGGATTGAGATTCATTAGAGCTGCTCGAGCTGGGATAAGCCCAGCTAGGAAAGCGTAGCGCTAGACTAGGCCTATGCTAAAGCCACTGCCCAGGTTTATCACAGTTGCCGAGTATCTCAGCAGCGAGCTGTCCTCTCCAGTGCGCCGTGAGTATGTGTGCGGCCAGGTCTACGCTATGGCGGGCAGCAGCAGCCGGCATAACCGAATCGCCTTGAACATCGCGGCGCATTTTCTATCGCTGGCTTCGTCGGATTGTCGGGTTTATCAGGAAAACATGAAGCTTTTTATTGGCCAGTCTAGGGCCAGCGATACGGAAAAGGCCATCTACTACCCCGATGTGATGGTGGTGTGCGGCAGAGAGCTGCCCGACGAATACTACGAGACCGAGCCTTGCATTCTGGTGGAGGTGCTTTCGCCTTCCACGGCCATTGTTGATTTACGGGAAAAGAAGCTCGAGTATATCCGCCTACCCTCGCTTAGAACCTACCTTATCGTGGATCAGGATACTCTGCTGGTTCGGCATTGCTGGCGCGATGAGGAAGGGCACTGGCGGGAACAGGATTTGGCAGGCGATGGCCTTATAAGCCTACCCTGCCTGGGTGGGGACATTTCGCTGGTGCAGATGTACCGGGGTGTGTTTACCTGAGGTGAGGTTCAAGGTCGAGGGAGAAAGTCAGGGTGAAGCGATAAATGGAGGAGCGCATGGGACTGCTGATCAAAAATGGTGAAATCGTCACTGCAGATAGCCGCTATAAAGCCGACATCTACGCCGAGGGCGAGACCATCACCCGTATCGGCCAGAACCTAGAAGCCCCGCCGGGAACCGAGGTCATAGACGCTACGGGCAAGTATGTTTTTCCTGGCTTCATCGACCCCCACGTGCACATCTACCTGCCCTTCATGGCCACCTTTGCCAAGGACACCCACGAGACCGGCTCCAAGGCGGCTTTGATGGGGGGCACCACCACCTATATCGAGATGTGCTGTCCCAGCCGGGCCGACGATGCCCTCGAGGGCTACCACCTCTGGAGGAGCAAGGCTGAGGGCCACAGCTACTGCGACTACACCTTCCACATGTCGGTCACCAAGTATGACCCCAAGACCGAGGCCCAGCTTCGCGAGATTGTGGCCGACGGCATCAACAGCTTCAAGATTTTCCTCTCGTACAAAAACTTCTTCGGCGTGGAAGACGGCGAGATGTACCAGACCTTGCGCCTGGCCAAGGAGCTGGGGGTAATCGTCACTGCCCACTGCGAGAACGCCGAGCTGGTCGGACAGTTGCAGCAGAAGCTTTTGCGCGAGGGCAAGACCGGCCCGGAGTGGCACGAGCCCAGCCGGCCCGAGTCGGTGGAGGCCGAGGGTACCAACCGCTTCGCCACCTTCCTGGAAAACACCGGGGCCACCGGCTATGTGGTGCACCTTTCCTGCCAGCCGGCCCTGGAAGCGGCCCTGCGGGCCAAGGCTCGAGGGGTGCCCATCTACATCGAGTCGGTGATCCCCCACTTCTTGCTGGACAAAACCTATGCCGAGCGGGGTGGGGTGGAGGCCATGAAGTACATCATGTCGCCTCCTTTGCGCGACAAGCGCAACCAAAAAGCGCTGTGGGATGCCCTAGCCCAGGGCTTCATCGATACCGTGGGCACCGACCACTGCCCCTTCGACACCGAGCAGAAGCGGTTGGGTGAGGGGGATTTCACCAAAATACCGAACGGCATTCCCGCTATCGAGGATCGGGTCAACCTGCTCTACACCTATGGGGTGAGCCGGGGTTCCCTGGACATCCACCGCTTTGTGGACGCGGCCAGCACCAAAGCGGCTAAGCTCTTTGGCCTGTTTCCCCGCAAGGGCACTATTGCGGTGGGCAGCGACGCCGACCTGGTGGTCTACGACCCCACCTACCGGGGCCGGATTTCGGCGGCAACTCAGAGCGTGAACAACGATTACAACGGCTTCGAGGGCTTCGAGATTGACGGTCGGCCCCTCCATGTGACGGTGCGGGGCCGATTGATGGTGCGGGATGGACAGTTTGTCGGTCAGAAAGGGTGGGGCTGCTTCCTACGGCGCGAGCCAATGTACTTCTGAAGCAGGGGTTGGGGGATGCCCTGGAGTGGCTGCAGCGAGACCGACCGGGCCAGGTACAATGACGGGTGTTCCTACAGAGCTGCACAGTTCGGTAAAGGTTAGCGGGAAGGGATTTGGATGCTGATACCGTCGGAGCAACTTCTACTGTTCGTCCTGGCCAGCCTGGCCCTGCTGGTAATTCCAGGACCAGCGGTGGTCTACATCGTCACCCGCAGCCTCTCGCAGGGGCGGGCTGCGGGCTTGGTCAGTGTGGCGGGAATTCAGTGTGGGGGGATGGTGCACGTCCTGATGGCCACTTTGGGTCTTTCGGCTCTCCTTTTTTCCAGCGCCCTGCTTTTCAACCTGGTCAAGTTTGCCGGGGCGGCCTACCTGATCTTCCTGGGCCTGCGCACCTGGTTGGCCCGTGAGCCCCTCGAGCCCAGCCCCCTCGGGCGCCAGCCTCTACCGCAAATCTTCTGGCAAGGCTTTGTGGTCAACGCCCTCAACCCCAAGACGGCGCTGTTCTTTCTGGCCTTCTTACCCCAGTTCGTAGACCCTGCGCGTGGGGCGGTGTGGGCTCAGTTTCTGTTCTTAGGGTTGGTGTTCATCGCCCTGGCGCTACTCAGCGATGGGGCCTATGCCTTGTTATCCAGTTCGCTGGGGCACTGGCTACGGCAGAAGGCCCAGGGGCCCCATCTGGCCGCCCGGGGGCGCTGGATTACCGGTGGTGTCTACATGGGCCTAGGGTTTACCGCGGCCCTGACCGGCAGCAAGCACAGCTAGGCAGGAAGGTATGATGAAGCAACCGCATACCCCTCATCCCCAGGTCCCAGCACCGCCCGGCGCCAGTCCGCTGGTCTCGGTGCGGGACGTCTCCATGGTTTTTCCAAACGGAACCGTGGCTTTGAAGGAGGCCAACCTCGAGATTGCCCAGGGCGAGTTCATCAGCCTGATTGGGCCTTCAGGTTGTGGAAAAACCACCCTTTTGCGCCTCCTGGCTGACCTGATCCAGCCCAGTGCGGGCAGCATCCGGATCGGGGGGAAGACCCCGGAGGAGGCCCGCAAGAGCCGGGCCTATGGCTATGTCTTTCAAGCCCCCACTCTGATGGAGTGGCGCACCGTGCTCGCGAACGTGATGCTGCCCCTCGAGGTGATGGGTTTCCCCAAAGCCGAGCGGCAGCGCCGGGCGGAACAGATGCTGGCTTTGGTGGGGCTGGAGAAGTTCGCCCGCCACTACCCCTGGCAGCTTTCGGGTGGGATGCAGCAGCGGGTCTCGATTGCCCGGGCTTTGGCCTTCGATCCCCAGCTTTTATTCATGGACGAGCCTTTTGGGGCGCTGGACGAGATTACCCGCGAGAACCTGAACCTCGAGCTTTTGCGGCTCTGGCAGGAGACCGGCAAAACCATCATCTTCGTCACCCACTCCATCCCCGAGGCGGTCTTCCTCTCCACCCGTATCGTGGTCATGACCCCGCGCCCGGGCAAGATCGAGACCGTTATCCCGGTGGACCTGCCCCAGCCGCGTACCTTCGAGACCCGCGAGACCACCCGTTTCTTCGAGATCGCCACCCTGGTGCGCGAGGCCTTGCGCAAGGGGCACGGCTTCGAGGTAAGCGAGTAAGGGGGTGTGATGCTGCGCTTATCGCCCAATCTGGTGCCTATGCTGGTGGTGGCCCTGGGGGTGCTGGCTTTGTACTGGCCGCTGATGTACCTGGCCAACATTCCGGTAGCCCAGCGGGCCCTGGACACCGGGGCGGCTCTACCCTGCAAAACCGCCCTCGAGTGTGCTACCCAGCTCCGAAGTCCCGTGCTGCCCTCGCCACAGCAGCTCTGGCAGGGCTTTGGCAACCTGATGTTTCCTCTAAACTCTCAGAGCACCATTCCCCTCAACGCGGCGGTGACCGCCCTCGAGACCGTGGTGGGCCTGCTTTTAGCAGCCGTTGTGGGGTTCTTTTTTGCCATTGGGATGGTGGCTTCCCGGGCCTTTGAGCGCTCGCTTTTGCCCTGGATTGTGGCCTCCCAGACCGTGCCCATCATCGCCATTGCCCCCATGCTGGTGGTGGTGTTGGGCCAGTATGGGGTGCAGGGCTGGCTGCCCAAGGCCATCATCGCAGCCTATATCGCTTTTTTCCCCATCACCGTCGGGGTGGCTAAGGGGCTCAAAAGCCCCGACCCCCTTAGCCTGGACCTGATGAAAACCTACCACGCCAGTAGCTGGCAGACCTACCTCAAGCTGCGCTTCCCGGCCTCGGTACCCTATCTGTTCACCGCTTTCAAGGTGGCCATGACGGCGGCGTTGATTGGGGCGATTGTGGCCGAGATGTCCACCATCAGCTTCCAGGGTATTGGCAAGATGCTGGCGGAGAACTCCAGGGCCTCGGATGTGGTGGCCATGTGGGTCATCATGCTCTCCTCAGCCGCACTGGGCATCCTGCTGGTGGCCCTGGTGAACTGGGTCGAGCGTCTGGCTACCCCTTGGCGTCAGGTGCCGCAGCGGAAAGGAGGAGGCGGGTGATGGTTCAACCCCGTTTGGCGCTGTCCTCGCCTCTTTGGGGCTGGGCCTTGCTGCTGGTGGGCTTTGCCTTGCTGCTTTGGTTCATCGCCGCTTGGTGGCATCAGCTCGAGCCAGCCTCCCAGGGACAAAAAGGGCTCATCGCCCTGGGGATGGTGCTGGTGGTGCTGGGCATTGCCCGGGTGGCCCAGCAGTTTGCCCATACCCCCAACCCCCTCATCGGCTTTGTCCCGGCGGCCTTGACCCTATTGTTGATTCTGATAGCGGCTGAGGCCTTGCTGCGGGCCTACCAAGTGCCCCCAGGTCTCATCCCCACCCCCAGCCGGGTGCTTTCGACCTTGCTGGCGGTGCGGGATGTGCTTCTGCGTGATGCCTTCCAGACAGTGGTGCTGGAGGCTTTGGTAGGATATCTGATCGGTTGTGCGTTGGGGGTAGCCACAGCCCTACTGGTAAGCCGCTACGTTTTCCTTGAGCGCGGCCTACTACCCTACGCCACCGTTTTCAGCAGCATCCCCATCGTGGCCCTGGCTCCAGTGCTGGTCAAGATGATGGGCATCGATTGGCCCTCCAAGGCCGCCATCGTGGCCATCACGGTGTTTTTCCCCGTGGTGGTCAACACCTTCCGCGGCCTGACCGAGGTCAGCCCCCTCTCCCTTGACCTGATGCGCTCCTATGCGGCAGGAGAGGGGCAGCAGTACCGCTGGCTGCGTTTGCCCAATGCCTTACCCTTTCTCTTCAACGCCCTCAAGCTGGGCACTACCCTGGCCATGATCGGGGCCATTGTAGGAGAGTTTTTTGGCACAAACGGGCAGGGGTTGGGTTTTCGCATCCAGATCGAAGCGGGCCGCTTCGGCTTCGACATTGTTTGGTCGGCCATTATTGTGGCCTCGCTGGTGGGCATTGCTTGGTACAACCTGGTGGCGTGGATAGAGCGGAGGCTTACTGGATGGCATGTTTCCTACCGCTAGACATAGGCCTTTGCTTGTCAAAGGAGGTGAGAGCGTTGGCTTGACAAGAGGCCCGTCGGCTGAGGTGGCTTTTTGAAGCAGTCTGGCAAAAAGGAGGCAGAAATGAGGAAGTGGTCGGTCTTCGCGGCACTGGTGGTTTTTGCCCTGGTATCGCTGGCCAGTGCGCAGCAGAACCTAGTGAAGGTGAACCTGCAGCTCAAGTGGTTCCCCCAAGCGCAGTTTGCCGGGTTCTTCGTAGCCAAGGAGCGGGGCTTCTACCGCGCCCAGGGTTTGGATGTCACGCTGCTACCCGCCGGCGACCAGTCGCCCATTCAGGTGGTGCAGTCCGGCGCTGCCGACTTTGGTACTACCTGGATTGCCGACCTGCTTACTGCCCGCGAGCGCGGTATTCCGGTGGTGCACATCGCGCAGATTTTCCAGCGCTCGGGCTTTACCCTGGTGGCCCTGAAGTCCACCGGCGTCCGCGATTTGTGCCGCGACCTCAAGGGTAAAAGCGTGGGAGTCTGGCCCTCGGGCAACGAGTACCCGGCGGTGGCGCTGTTCCGTAAGTGCGGCCTGACCAGCTCACTTGACCCTAGGGCCACCAACCCCGATGTGACCGCAGTCACCTATCCCTTCGATCCAGCTTTGGTTTTTCCAGACAAAGTGCAGTTAGTCTCGGCCATGATTTACAACGAGGTGAACCAGATCGCCGGGCTGGGCTATGACGAGTCCAAGGTCGACGTGTTCAAGCTGGCCGACCAGGGCATCAACCTGCTGGAAGACCTCATCTTCACCACTGAGCGGGTGCTCAACGAGCGTAACTTTAAAGGCTCGGGCCTCACCGGGCGCCAGGTAGCCGCTCGGCTCATCCGGGCTACCCTGCAGGGCTGGAACTGGGCGGTGGCCAACCAGGCCGAGACGGTGGAGAAGTACGTTCTGCCCTTCTGCGGCAACACCTGCAAGGGCTCCGGTACCCGTGCCGATGCTAAGGAGCACCAGACCTGGCAGATGGCCGAGATCGCCAAGCTATACAACGCGGGGGCCACGGCCAAGGGCTGGGCTGGCTTCTTGGTACCTGCCGACTACCAGGCTTCGGTGCGACTGTTGCGGGAGCAGGGCATTCTGACCCGCGACCCGCCTGCGGCCACAGTGGACTACGGCCCTTGGGAGATGGCCACCGGGAAACGGGCCAGGGATTACCGCTAGGCCAGCAGCAGATGTCTGAGTCGTGGAAAGTCCTTGTAGGTAAATGCTCCAAAGGGCTGGTTGCAGGCAGCGAATTTTTGAACAGCTAAAGCCGGGGGGCGGCTTAGGCCGCCCCTATCTCCCTTAGCAGAACGATCCCAAAAGGAGATGGGGTATGCTCGAGCCCAGACGAACCATTGCCGAACTCAAGGAACTACGGGAACTTACCGGCGACGAAAACGGGGCCCAGCGGGTCGCCTGGACGGATACCTGGCTCAAAGCGCGCGAATGGTTTAATGCTAAGCTGAAAGACTTACCTGTCGAACAGCACTACGACGCGGCGGGCAACAACTGGGTGACCCTGCCGGGGCAGAGCGAGAAGGCCCTTTTGATCGGCGGTCATCTGGACTCCGTGCCCAATGGAGGGTGGTTGGATGGCTGCTTGAATGTGCTGGCTGGCCTCGAGGTGCTGCGCCGCATCGCCCAGGCCTACCGGGGCAACCCCCCGGTTACCGTGCGCCTGGTGGACTGGGCCGACGAGGAGGGGGCCCGTTTTGGTCGCAGCCTGCTGGGTTCCTCGGCCTTTGCCGGCACGCACACCATCGAGGCCGACCGGGGTCGCACCGACAAGGACGGCATCCGCCTGGAGGATGCCCTGAGGCGCTGCGGGGTGGAGATAGACCGCTTTCCCGAGGCCCAAGCCGAGCAGAAGAACGCTGCGGCCTACCTCGAGCTGCACATCGAGCAAGGTCCGGTGCTTTTAGACAAGGGCCTGCCTTTGGGGGTGGTACTGGGCACCAAGGGGGTTGAACGCCACCAGATCACCTTCTATGGCCAGGAGGCCCACTCTGGTTCGACCCCCATGAACCGCCGCAGAGATGCCCTGGCGGCGGCGGCCAAGCTGGCTTTAGAGATTCGCCCCATTGCTATGAAGCACCCCGATGCGGTGTGCACCATGGGCAGCGTAAAAACCTTTCCCGGCATCGTGACCGCGGTGGTGGGCCGCTGCGAGTGCACCCTCGACCAGCGCGACCTCGACCCCGGCATCCTGGCCCAGATGCTGGCCGAGGCCCGCGAGGCCAGCGAGCGCTTCGCCCACGAGGAGGGCTGCACCGTGGAGTGGAGCCCTATCTGGCGCATCGAGCCGATTCCCTTCCATCCTCAGCTCATTGAGTTGTGCGACGAGGCCATCCGCGAGGTGGTGGGGGTCTCCTACCGCCTGCCCTCGGGGCCACTGCATGACGCTGCCGAGGTGGCCCGGGCAGGCATCCCCACCGTGATGCTGTTCGTGCAGAGCCTACACGGCATCAGCCACAACAAAATCGAGGACACCAAAGAGGAGCACCTCGAGCTAGCGGTGCAGGCCCTGGATCGTCTGGCCGACAAGACCATGCGCTGGATACTCGAGCAGGGCTAACGTTGTCAGGAGCCGGAGTCTTGAAGCGAAGGGCTAAAGTGCTGCCTGTACCGAGGCCAGCCGGATCATCCGAATTTTGCGGCTTTGGCCCGCCGGGGTTGGGAAAAGCCCTTGATAGGCCCACATCTTTTGCTTCTATGCTGAAGGGGCTATGGGTTCCTTCGCTATAGCCTCGTGTCTTGTCCAGCCATGAGCCTGCCCACCCTGCGGCAAATCCTGGAGCTACCCGCTTTTGCCGGAGCAGAGCTATTGTCGGGAGAAGCCCGGCTCGAGGCCCCCATCACCTGGGTGCACGTGGCTGAGGTGCTGGACGTGGCCCGGCTGCTCTCGGGGGGTGAGCTTTTGCTTTCCACCGGCCTCGAGCTAGCCCGGGCCACCCCTGAGGCCCAGGTGGCTTATGTGCGCTCGCTGGCCGAGGCCGGGGTGGGTGGGCTGGTTCTCGAGCTGGTGCAGTGGCTCAGGGAGGTACCCCCTGAGATGCTGCAAACCGCCCGTATGCTGCAGTTTCCTCTTCTGGTCTTTCGCGCCGAGGTTCGCTTTGCCGAGCTTACCCGTGCGGCCCACGAGCGCATCCTGCGGCCTGGACTGGGTGGGGGGGAGCCCTTGTTACATCCCTTGCTGGAGGCCTTGATCGAGACCGGGCGCGACCAAAGCTTTGTCCAGGGTCAGCTTGGCCCCCTGCTGACCCTGCCTAGCCGCCCGCGCTCGACCCTGCTTTCCACCCTCGAGGCCCTTTTGGCCTCGCAGTTCAACATCGCCCAGACCGCCCGCCGCTTGGGAGTGCGGCGACAGAGCGTCTACTACCGTTTAGAACAACTCAAAGGCATGCTGGGCGATCTGGATAGCATCGAACGCCGGCTGGGGCTGTGGGTGGCCCTGGAGCTGCTCAAGCGCTAGTCTGGGTCGCAAAAGGTGCATTGGCCCTATTTTTCACAGGCTGCTTTTTGTCAGCCTAGAAGCGGAGGAGCTATGCCCTTGTTGATTTGCCCTAACTGTCAGACTGGGATGAACGAGGTTCAACGCAGCGGTGTGCTCATAGACATCTGCCCCAAGTGCCGCGGGGTCTGGTTGGATGGGGGGGAGATGGAGAAGCTGCTCAGCCAGGTGCGGCAGTACGAGCAGGAATACCAGGCCGAGCTCGAGCGCTACCGCCCGCAGCACGCCCCCCCGCCGGCACGCAACCCTTACGATACCGACGACGACGAGTACTACAAGCGCCACGGCAAAAAGAAGAGCAAACTGAGCCGGCTTTTCGACCTGTTCGACTGAGCGGTTGGCACCCTGAACCCGGGATATAGTGCTGGAGCGTATAATCGGGGCGGTAATGTTTTGAAAGGAGCCCCGGTATGGATCGAAGCCAACGCTTGCGTGAGGTGATTGCGGCTGCGCAAAAGCACCCGGTGTATGCGCAAAAACTCAGCGCGATTGATCCGCGTGAGATCACCTTTGAGACCCTTTCCCGCCTACCCCTGACCACCCGACAGGAGTGGCTGGCTTATCTTCAGGCCCACCCCCAGCCGCCCGCCGGGGCCGCCCTGATGCACCTGACCCCTAGCCCGGCCATCGGCTGGATGCCCGAGTACCTCTCGCCCGAGGACGTGGCCTACCAGGCCGAGGCCCTGGCCAGCCAGATGCGCCGCCTAGGCGTGGCGGGCAGGAAGGTATTGGTGGCCTTTGGCTACCACGTTTTTGCTGGCGGCTGGCTTTTCCACGAGGCCTTGCAGCGGGCCGGGGCCATGGTGCTGCCCCACGGTCCCGGCGAGGCCGAGCGCATCGCCCAACTGCAACAGCAGTATGGTTTTGAGGTGCTGGTTTGCAACCCCAGTTTTGCCCTCAAGATTGCCCAGGCAGGAGGGCGGTTCCAGTTGCTCTTGGCCGGGGGTGAGCCCTTTACCTCGGTGCCAGGCTACCGGGAGAAGCTCGAGCAGGCCATTGGTGGGGTAGCAGTGGACGCCTACGGTACCTCCGAGCTGGGGGTGGTGGCGGGGGAGAGTCTGGAGAAGAACGGCTTGTGGGAGATACCGGAGATGGCCATCCTGGAGGTGCTCGACCCCGAGACCTTAGAACCGACGCCCGAGGGGGAAAAAGGTGAACTGGTGGTGACCTCGCTTTCCCGTACCCTGATGCCCATGATCCGCTTCCGCACCGGCGATCTGGCGGTGGTCTCCCGCCGGGAAGGGCGGGTCTGCCTACCCCGGGGGGTGATTGGCCGTACCGACCTGATGGTCAAGGTCAAGGGGGTCAAGCTCTACCCCACCGAGCTGGCCCCGTTGCTGATGGCCTTCGGCCTCGACCCCCGGGGCGGAGCCCAGGTGGTGGTGGAGACCAAGGAAGGGGGAACCGACAAACTCACCCTGCGTATCAGAGCCGAGGCGGTGCCCCCTCAGCTGGGCCCGGCCCTGCAGCAGAGCACCGGGCTTCGCTTCGACGCCATCGAGGCGGTGGCTACGTTGGAGGGGCCTCCTCTGCTGGATAAGCGCTACGGATAAGCCTTTACGGAAAGCTTATCCTAAACCATCTAGACTTTTTAAGGGCAGGTCGGAACAACCCTTGGCCTGCCCTACACCGTATGGGCTTTTACAATGTTGAAACCCATTCCAAACTAACATGAACACAGAACGTAGTTGCGTGGGCCAGCGGGAAGTGTAAGATGTTGGCGGCAGAAGTGCGGGCGGTGTGCCGGGTCTGGGCGTTCTCGTGAAGACTGGCACAAGCTGGCTCGCCGAACAGGAGGCACATGTCACCCATAACGGAGTATCTGGCTCTCTTGGTTTACCTGGCGGTAGCGATAGGCATTGCGGTGCTGGCTGTGGGGGTGGGGGCTTTGCTGGGTCCCAAGAAGGGAGGGCGCTTCAAGCTGATGCCCTACGAGTCAGGCAACGATCCAGCAGGGGAGGTCAAGCGCTTTCCGGTGCACTTCTATGCGGTGGCCATGCTCTTCATCATCTTCGATGTGGAGGTGGCCTTTTTGTGGCCTTATGCGGTCAGTGCGGGGGCCTTGGGGGTGGTGGGCTTCGTAGGGCTTTTGGCTTTTACGCTGCTCCTTTTGGTGGGCTTTTTGTACGAGTGGTACAAAGGTGTTTTGAAGTGGCACTAGGGAAGGAGAGGTATGGCAAGCATTGCCGATCTGTTTACCAAAGACGTGCAGGAACTCGAGGCCGAGGGCGTGCTCTTCACCACCTTGGAAAAACTCATCGCCTGGGGGCGTTCCAACTCGTTATGGCCGGCCACCTTCGGCTTAGCCTGCTGCGCCATCGAGATGATGGCCTCCACCGATGCCCGAAACGACCTATCCCGTTTTGGCTCGGAGGTCTTCCGGGCCAGCCCCCGTCAGGCCGATGTGATGATTGTGGCCGGGCGGCTTTCCAAGAAGATGGCCCCGGTGATGCGGCGGGTCTATGATCAGATGCCCGACCCCAAGTGGGTCATCTCCATGGGGGCCTGTGCTAGCTCGGGGGGGATGTTCAACAACTACGCCATTGTGCAAAACGTAGACAGCGTGGTGCCGGTAGATGTGTTCGTACCGGGTTGCCCACCTCGCCCCGAGGCCCTGATCTACGCGGTGATGCAGCTACAGAAGAAAATCCAGGGCAAGGCCCGCGACGATCAGGGCCGGAAGTTGCCCAAGGTCGAGGCCTGGAGGCGCTAAGCGAGGTGCCCATGCGAAGACTAGAGCAACTCAAAGAGCGAGCTTTGGCCCAGGGCTGGAGCCTCGAGGAGGCCCACGGCAATACCTGGGTGGTGGTGCCTAAGGAGGCTTTCAAGCCCTTGATGGCCGAACTCAAGGCCCAGGGCTGGAACTACCTGGCCGACGTGGTGGGCATCGACTACCTTACCTACCCTAGCCCTAGACCTGAGCGCTTCTGCGTGGTCTACGAGCTGGTCTCGTTGCCGGGGTACCAAGAGGGCGATGGTAGCCGGGTGTTCATCCGGGTATATGTGCCGGAAGCCCAGCCGGTGCTGCCTAGCATGACCGATCTGTGGCGCGGGGCCGACTACCTCGAGCGCGAGGTCTACGACATGTTCGGCATCCGCTTTGAGGGACACCCCGACCTGCGCAAAATCCTCACCCCGGAGGATCTCGAGGGTCACCCCCTGCGCAAAGATTTTCCTCTGGGGGAGACGCCCACCCTGTTCAAGGAAGGCCGCTTCATTGACCCCGAGGCCTTTCGGGCTGGTCTGGCGGGGAATAAGCCTGGGATGACCGGCTGGCGGGGCGGTACCCGCAAGGGCTACCAGGATGTGGCCGCCGAGGTACAGAGGGTGGTCAAAGGAGGCAGTTGATGGTACGCGACCCCCGCAGTCTGCACAGCCCCTCGGTCGAGGCCTACGAGATCGCCGAGGCCCCGGAGTTGAAGTCCGAGGTGATGACCCTCAACGTAGGGCCCCAGCACCCCTCTACCCACGGGGTGCTGCGGGTGGTGGTGGATCTTTCCGGTGAGCAGATTCTGCGTCTCACCCCCCACATCGGGTATCTCCATACCGGCTTTGAGAAGAACATGGAGTACCGCACCTACACCCAGTGCCTCACCTACACCCCCCGCATGGATTACCTGCACAGCTTCGCCCACGATCTGGCTTATGCCCTGAGCGTGGAGAAGCTGGTGGGGGCCGAGGTGCCGCCGCGGGCCCAGATTATCCGGGTCATGCTCAACGAGCTTTCCCGCATCGCTTCGCACCTGGTCTTTTTAGGCACCGGGCTTTTGGACTTTGGGGCGCTTACCCCTTTCTTCTACGCTTTCCGCGAGCGCGAGGCGGTGCTCGACCTGTTCGAGTGGGTCTCGGGCCAACGCTTCCACCACAACTACATCCGCATCGGCGGGCTCAAGGAAGACCTACCGCCGGAGTTCTTGGGTGAGGTCAAGAAGTTCATCGCCCAGATGCCAGCCCGCATCGATGAGTACGAGGGCCTGTTCCGCGAGAGCCCCATCTTCTACGAGCGGGCCCGCGGTGTGGCGGTGATTCCTCCCGAGGTGGCCATCAACCTCTCCCTCACCGGGGGCAGCCTGCGGGCCTCGGGGGTGGCCTATGATGTGCGCAAGGCCTATCCCTATGCCGGCTATGAGACCTACGACTTCGATGTGCCGGTTTTGTACGGGGGGGATGTCTTTGACCGCATGATTATCCGCATCCTGGAGATGCGCGAGTCGGTCAAGATCATCCGCCAGGCGGTGGAGCGCCTCGAGGCCTTAGGCCCCGGGCCTATCCGCGATCCCAACCCCCAGATTTCCCTGCCCCCGCGCCACCTGTTGGAGACCTCGATGGAGGCGGTGATATACCACTTCAAACTGGTTACCGAGGGCTTCCACCCGGCCTTGGGCGAGGTGTACGTACCCACTGAGAGCGCTCGAGGGGAGCTAGGCTACTACATCATTTCCGATGGGGGTTCTATGCCATATCGGGTTAAGGTGCGGGCCCCCAGCTTTGTGAACCTGCAGAGCCTGCCCTATGCCTGTAAGGGCGTGCAGATGGCCGATATGGTGGTGGTCATCGCTTCGCTCGACCCGGTGATGGGGGATGTGGACCGATGAGCTTTGTGGAGGAGTATGGGATTTTTTGACGACAAACAGGAATGGCTGCAGGAGGTGTTCGCCCAGTACCCTGACCGGCGGGCGGCCTTGATGCCTATGCTGCGCCGGGTGCAGCAGGAAGAGGGCTGGATCAGCCCCGAACGGCAAGAGGAGATCGGCCAGATTCTGGGCCTCACCGCTACCGAGGTGGCCGGGGTGATGAGCTTTTACAGCTACTACCAGGCCCTGCCTACGGGGAAGTACCACCTGCAGGTCTGTGCCACCCTGAGCTGTGCCATTGGTGGGGCTGACGAGTTGTGGGACGAGCTGGTGGAAACCCTAGGCATTCTGCGGGGCGAGGTGACCCCGGACGGCCTTTTCAGCATCCAGAAGGTGGAGTGTCTGGGAAGCTGCCACACCGCCCCGGTCATCCAGGTCAACGACGAGCCTTACGTGGAGTGCGTGACCAAGGCTCGCCTACATGCCCTGCTAAAGGGGCTGCGTGAGGGCAAGCGCCTGGAGGAGATCGAGCTGCCGGGCCGGGTGGGCCACGAGGTGCACGTCCGTGGGGAGGAGGTAGGGGCATGAACGGGCCTATTGTCAGCGGCAAGGACCCCCGCTTCGAGAAGACCCTGTACAAGCATGTGGGCCAGCCTGGCTCCTGGACCCTGGACTACTACCTGGCCCATGGAGGGTACCAAGCCATTCGCAAGGCCATCGAGCAGGGCCAGGACTGGGTCATCGAGGAGGTCAAGAAGTCGGGACTACGGGGCCGGGGTGGGGCAGGCTTTCCCACCGGGCTCAAATGGAGCTTCATGCCCAAAAACACCGGCAAGCAGCACTACATCGTCTGCAACGCCGACGAGTCGGAGCCAGGCAGCTTCAAAGACCGCTATCTGATGGAGGACGACCCCCACCAGCTCATCGAGGGGATGATGATCGCGGGGGTAGGCATCCAGGCCAGCAAGGGCTACATTTACATCCGCGGTGAGTACCGCCGGGCCTACGACCGGCTAATGGGAGCCATCCGCGAGGCCTATGCCCGTGGGTATTTAGGGCAGAACATTCTGGGAACCGGTTTCAGCTTCGACCTATATGTACACCGGGGAGCTGGGGCCTACATCTGCGGGGAGGAGACCGCCCTGATGAACAGCCTCGAGGGCCTGCGGGCCAACCCTCGCATGAAGCCTCCCTTCCCTGCCCAGGCCGGGCTGTGGGGTATGCCGACCACCATCAACAACGTGGAGACCTTGTGCTCAGTGGTACACATCGTGGCCCGGGGGGCCGATTGGTTTGCCAGCATGGGCACCGAGCGCTCCAAAGGGCACAAGCTCTACCAGGTTAGCGGGCCTTTCCGCCGCCCCGGGGTCTACGAGCTGCCCATGGGCACCACCTTCCGCGAACTCTTGTACGACTGGGCCGGTGGGCCTACCGAGCTCATCCAGGCCATCATCCCAGGGGGCTCGTCCTGCCCGCCGCTACCCTGGAACGACGAGACCTTAGACACCCCTATGGACTACGAGTCTTTGAGTGCCAAAGGCTCGCTTTTGGGTACCGGTGGGGTGATCGGTATCCCGGCCAGCATGAGCATGGTGGATGCTATGTGGAACATTACCCGCTTTTATGCCCACGAGTCTTGCGGTAAGTGCACCCCCTGCCGCGAAGGGGTCTCGGGTTGGATGGTGGGCTTGTTTCAGAAGATTGGCACCGGGCAGGGCCAGAAGGGGGATGTGGAGCTTTTGGAGAACCTGCTTGACCAGATCGAGGGCCGTAGCTTCTGCGCCTTGGCCGATGCAGCCTGCTGGCCGGTGCGGGGTAGCCTAAAGCACTTCCGCCCTCAGTTTGTGGCGGCAGTCGAGAGCGGGCGGCCTGTTGAGCGGATGGGAAGCCGCTGGGGGTGATGCAAGGCATGGTCAAGGTTACCGTCAATGATAGAACCGTCGAGGTTCCAACGGGCACCTCGGTAATGGATGCCATCTTCCATGCCGGCTACGATGTGCCGCTTTTTTGTGCCGAGAAGCACCTATCGCCCATTGGGGCCTGTCGGATGTGCTTAGTGCGTACCGGTAGCCCGCGCAAGGGACCGGATGGCCAGTTCATTTTGGAGAACGGTCAACCCAAGATTTTCTGGATGCCCAAGTTGCAGGCAGCCTGCATTACTGCAGTCACGGATGGGATGGTTATCGACACCCTGAGCGACGAGGTGCGCCACGCCCAGTCGGGTATGGTTGAGCTAACCCTGGCCAACCACCCGCTGGACTGCCCGACCTGTGACAAAGGCGGGGCCTGTGAGCTGCAAGACCGCAGCTACGAGTACGGCCTGGTGGAGAAGTTCTACCAGCCCGACCCCCTCGAGCTGCCCCTTTACACCCGCTTTGAACTGACCCGACGCCACGTGGACAAGCACCACCCCCTCTCGCCCTTTATCGTGCTGGACAGGGAGCGCTGCATCCACTGCAAGCGCTGTGTGCGCTACTTCGAGGAGATTCCCGGTGACGAAGTGCTGGACTTTATCGAGCGGGGGGTGCACACCTTCATCAATAGTGAGGAGGAGGGCCTGCCCTCTAACTTCAGCGGCAACATTGTGGACATCTGCCCGGTAGGGGCCCTGCTCGACCGCACCGCGCGTTTCCGGGCGCGTAACTGGGAGTACGATTCCACCGAGACTACCTCTATGGACGATGCCTGTGGGGCGGCCATCCATGTGGACACCCGCAGTGGCCGGCTCGAGCGCATCCGGGCTGCCGAGCGGCGAGAGGTAAACCAGGTTTGGATTTCCGATGCGGCCCGCTTTGGTCACGAATGGGTCAACCACAACCGGGTGCGCACCCCCTGGGTTCGCCGCGAGGGGCGGTTGGTGGAGGCCACCTGGGAGGAGGCCCTGGCGGCCATCCGCCAGGGAGTGGCGGGCCACCAGAAGGCAGCGGTGGGCCTCTACCTGGCGGGCAGTAGTACCCTCGAGGAAGGGCTGGCCGCGGTGGAGCTGGCCAACGCCTTAGGTACGCCCCACCGCGACTTCCAGGGCCGTACCCTTTACCCCAGCCTGGCCTTTGCCCCGGCCACCTTTGAGGAGTTGTTGGATGCTGAATTCACCTTGGTGCTGGGCGACCCCGCAGAGGAAGCGCCCACCTTGCACCTGCGCCTTTCCGAGTTCAGCCGGGGGCTCAAGCCGGCAGCCCCCCTGCGCCACGGCACCCCTTTTGCCGACCTCAACATCAAGGAGCGGATGCCCCGCCTGACCCACAAGCTGGCTTTGTTTAGCCCCTACCCCTCCAACACCGCTAAGTGGGCCAAGGTTAGTGCGGTACACGCTCCGGGGTTGGAAGCTGCTTTGCTGGGGGCCTTGCTGGGCGAGGCCGAGGCCCCGGCTGGCCTTGGGGCAGGGCTGGCCTGGGTGCGCCAGCGGTTGGAGGAAAGCCAGAGGACGGTGCTGGTGCTAGGGGCTGGGGTGCTCAACCAGCCTGAGGCGGCGCAGAAGGCCCGCCAGCTCGCCGAGCGTCTGGGGGCCAGGGTGATGTGCATGACCCCGGCGGCCAATGCCCGGGGCCTCGAGGCCCTGGGGCTTTACCCCGGCAAAGGTGGGGCAGCCTGGAGCGAGAGAGGTCCCGAGGTGGTCTACTACACCTTCCTCCCTAGCGAGGCCCAGCTCAAGGCGGCCTCCTTCCGCATCCTCCACCTGACCCACCACCACCCCTTAGCCGAACGCTACGCCGATGTGCTGCTGCCGGGCCAGACCCCTTACGAGAAGCGGGGCCACACCCTGAACCTAGAGAGCCGGGTGCTGCCCCTCGAGCCCGCCGGCATCCAAAACGACCAGGCCGATGGGGCGGTGGCGGCGTTGGCCCTGCTGGCTGAGGCTTTCGGCCTAGAGCCCTCGGTGCGTCTGGTGCGCCAGGCTACCCGTCGCCTACAGGAAAAGCACAAGCTCCCACCGCCGCTGGAGCGCTGGCTGCCCAAGGTTGCCCTTGGGCCAGCGGGTGCGGCGGGTACGGGGAACCTCTACCTGCGCCCGACCATGTGGCGCCGGGAGCAGCGGGTGGGGGCAGTGGCCCAGGCGGTACCCCTGTGGCTCGAGCTCAGCCCTCAGACCGCTAAGGCCCAGGGGCTGGCCGAAGGCTACCAGGTCGAGCTGGAGACCCCCGCTGGGATGGAGCGCTTTACGGTCCGGGTGGTGTCCGGCCTACCCGATGGGGTGCTCTACCTGCCGGCCTTGGGGGCCTGGGCGGGCCGGCGCATAGAGGCCCGGATTCTGGTGGGAGGTGAGGCATGAAGCGTTTGAACCTTACCGCCGCCGCTGCCGGGGCCCTGGCCCTCCTTGGCCCGGCCCTGGCTGCCGAGACCCCTTCGGCTGCTGCCCAGCCTACCGACCCTTTGTGGATGGTGGGCCTAAAGGCTTTCCTGGTGATCTTTGGTCTGCTCACGGCTTTTGCCTACATGACCCTGATTGAGCGCCGCCTCCTGGCTCGCATCCAGATTCGCCAGGGGCCCAACCGGGTGGGGCCTGGTGGGCTCTTGCAGCCGCTAGCCGATGCCATCAAATCGGTCTTTAAGGAAGACCTGATCGTCAGTCGGGCCGACAAGGTGGTCTTTGTGCTGGCCCCCATGATCTCGGTGACCTTCGCGGTCATGAGCTTTGGCCTGATCCCCTTTGGGCCCAAAGGGGCCTTCTTCGGCTACGATCCTTGGGTCATTAACCTGGATGTGGGTATCCTCTACATCTTCGCTGTTTCGGAGCTGGCCATCTACGGTATCTTTTTGGCTGGCTGGGCTTCCAACTCCAAGTACTCCCTATTGGGCTCGCTGCGTTCCTCGGCCTCGATGATCTCCTACGAGCTGGCCCTGGGCCTCAGCCTGCTGGCCCCGGTGCTTTTGGTAGGCTCGCTCAACCTGCAGGACATCGTGAACTGGCAGCACCAAAACGGCTGGCTGGTGCTCTATATGCTGCCGGCCTTTGCCATCTTCCTCTTGACCAGCATGGCCGAGGCCGCCCGTACCCCCTTCGACCTGCCCGAGGCTGAGCAGGAGCTGGTCGGGGGGTACAACACCGAGTACAGCTCCATCAAGTGGGCCCTTTTCCAAATGGCCGAGTACATCCACCTGATCACCGCCTCGGCCCTGATTCCCACCCTTTTCCTGGGAGGCTGGCGCATGCCGGGCTTTTTGGAGCAGCTACCCCTTCTGGGCCCGCTTTTCGCCCTGCCGTACCTGTGGATGTTTGTCAAAATTGCCTTCTTCCTGTTTTTCTTCATCTGGGTGCGGGGTACCCTGTTCCGCCTGCGCTACGACCAGCTCATGGTCTTTAGCTGGGGGCGGCTCTTCCCGCTGGCCTTGGCCTGGTTTTTACTCTCGGCCTTGGTGGTGGCCCTCAAGCTGCCGGTGACCTGGCTGGGCTGGCTTTCCTTGCTGAGCCTGGCGGCCGTTCTAGTCTACACCTTCCAGAAAGCCCGTCCTAAACCGGTGGAAAGGAGTTATTCATGAGCATCGCAGCCCTAGCCCAAAGCATGGGCATCACCCTCAAAGCGCTGTTTTCCAAGCCGGTCACCATTCCCTACCCTGACGCCCCGGTTCCGCTCAAGCCGCGCTTCCACGGGCGGCATGTGCTGACCCGGCACCCCAACGGTCTGGAAAAATGTATTGGCTGTTCGCTGTGCGCGGCGGCCTGTCCGGCCTATGCCATCTATGTGGAGGCAGCCGAAAACGACCCTAATAACCCGGTGAGTGCTGGGGAACGTTACGCCAAGGTCTACGAGATCAACATGCTGCGCTGCATCTTCTGCGGTCTGTGCGAGGAGGCCTGCCCCACTGGGGCGGTGGTGATGGGCTACGACTTTGAGATGGCGGATTACCGCTATGCCGACTTCGTCTACGGCAAAGAGGACATGCTGGTCGAGGTGGAGGGCACCAAGCCGCAGCGCCGCGAGGCCGCCTATACGGGCAAGCCAGTCAAGCGGGGCTACACCGTGCCCTATGTGCGTCCGGAACTCGAGGGGGTCCGGCCCCCCAAGGCCAAGTAGAATCTCTGCGCGGCGGCTTTGCCCTTGGAGGAAGCAATGAGTGTTGGATTTTGGGAGGTCGTTGCTCTCATCTTGCTGGTGTTGAGCGGCCTGGCGGTGGTGCGCTTGCAAAACGCGGTGCACGCAGCCCTGGCCCTCATCGCCAACTTTCTGCTGGTGGCCGGGGTGTACGTGGCCCTCGAGGCCCGCTTCGTGGCCATGATTCAGATCATCGTCTACGCCGGAGCCATTGTGGTGCTGTTTTTGTTTGTCATCATGCTGCTCTCGGCGGCTAACGCCAACGTAGGCCTCGACCTGTTGCCCCGCCTGCCCTGGGCTGCCGTCCTAGGGGCGTTGGGGTTGGCTGGGGTGTTGGTGTATGGGTGGATACACTACCAGCCTCCCGCTGACCCTCCTGCGTTGGGGGGAGGGCTGCCCCAGGCCCTGGGGCCTTTGCTTTACGAGCCGGAAAAGTGGCTCTTTGCTCTTTTGGCGGTAGGCTTTTTGCTGCTGGTGGCTACTGTGGCGGCGGTGGTACTGGTAGAGCCGGAGCGGATCGTTGCGGCCACCACCCACCCTGCTCATAGGCAGTCCCGAAGGGATGAAAAGGTGGAGGTGAAGCCGTGATCTGGCTTCTTGCCTCGGCTTTACTCTTCTCCCTTGGGGCCTATGGGGTGCTTACCCGGCGCACGGCCATCCTGGTCTTTCTTTCTATCGAACTTATGCTCAACGCAGCGGCTTTAGCCCTGGTAAGCCTAGCCCGCCTCACCGGCAGCCTGGAGGCTCAGGTGGTGGTGCTTTTTATCATCGCCATTGCCGCTGCCGAGGTGGCGGTGGGCCTAGGCCTGATCGTGGCTATCTTCCGCCGCCGCGAGACCACCAACATCGACGAGCTGCGCCAGCTGAGGTGGTGAATGCAAGAGACTCTACTGCTTCCCCTAATCGTAGCCCTGCCCCTGCTGGGTTTTGCCCTGCTGGGCCTTTGGGGCCGACGCTTTGGCGAGCCTGCGGCAGGCTGGCTGGCCTCTTTCTTGGTGTTGGGTAGCTTCCTGCTGGGTTTTTGGCTCTTGCTTCAGGGTGGGGCCAAGTGGACTTTAGCGGAGTGGCTGCCGGGAATTCCTTTCAGTCTGCGCCTGGATAACCTTTCCGGTGTGATGCTGATGGTGGTCAGCGGGGTGGGCTTTCTGATCCACCTCTGGGCCATTGGCTACATGCACGGCGACACTGGTTACAGCCGCTTTTTCAGTTACTTCAACCTGTTCATCGCGGCCATGCTGGTGCTGGTGCTAGGCGATAGCCTGCCGGTGGTCTTCATCGGCTGGGAGGGGGTGGGCCTGGCCTCCTACCTACTGATTGGCTTCTGGTACACCGAGCGGGTCAATGCCGACTCGGCCCGCAAGGCTTTTATTGTCAACCGGATTGGCGATCTGGGCTTTTTGCTGGCCATGGGCTTGCTTTGGAGCATGTTCGGTACCCTCTCCATCTCCGAGCTGGTGGAAAAGGTCGAAGCTGGGGGGTATAGCTTTACTACCCTGAGCCTGGCCGGTTTCTTTTTGCTGGTGGGGGCTATCGGCAAAAGTGCCCAGGTACCCCTGATGGTCTGGCTGCCGGATGCCATGGCTGGCCCTACTCCAGTTTCTGCTTTGATTCACGCGGCCACCATGGTGACGGCGGGGGTCTACTTGCTGGTGCGGCATGCCTTTATCCTTCATGGTGATGCTTTTCTTTCCGGGTTGATTGTGGCTTTGGGCCTTCTAACGGCCTTTTATGGGGCCTTGTGCTCCCTGGGTCAGTGGGATATCAAGCGCATCGTGGCCTACACCACCCTTTCCCAGCTTGGCTTTATGTTTGTGGCGGTGGGGGTGGGGGCCTACTGGGTGGCTATCTTTCACATCGTTACCCATGCCTTCTTCAAGGCTCTGATGTTCATGACCTCGGGCTCGGTCATCCATGCGCTGGGCGGGGAGCAGGACGTGCGGCAGATGGGCGGGATGCGCAAGCACCTGCCTATCACCCACCGGCACGGCCTGGTGGCGGCGCTGGCCTCAGGTGGACTGCCCCCTCTGGCCGGTTTTTGGTCTAAAGACGCCATTCTGGCCTACACCTTTGAGTATGGGCCTTGGCTGTGGGCCCTAATGTTGCTGGCCTCGGCGTTGGCGGCGCTGTACTCCATCCGCTGGTATGTCCTGGTCTTCATGGGGGAGTATCGGGGCAAGGCCCACCCCCACGAGAGCCCCCCGGTCATGCTCTGGCCTAATCACATCCTGATGGGCGGTGCTTTAGGGGTAGGGTTTATCGGCTTGCCGTATGTGATCGACTACAAGAACTTCCTCGAGCCCTTTCTCAGCAAGGCCATCGGCGAGTTCCCCCACGAAAAGCTGCCGGTCTGGACCGAGTGGACCCTGATTATCGTCTCGGCGTTAGTGGCGATAGGGGTTTTGCTCTGGGGGTTCCGTTTCTTCCAGCGGCCTCTGCCCCAGTGGTATGCCCGTTTCCAGCAAGCTGCGCTAAACGGTTTCTATGTGGATATGCTCTATAACACCCTGTTGGTGAACCCCCTCAAAGCCCTGGCCGAGCTGCTGTTTAGCGCTGACCGGGGCTTGTTAGGAGGGTTTACTGGCTTAGGCAGTCTGATGGGTGGGCTAGGCGGGCTCTTGGCCCGGCTCGAGGCCGGGGCGCTGCGGCTCTACCTCCTGGGCTTTTTGCTGGCCTTGGTTCTCCTCTTGCTGTGGGGGGTGTGGCGATGATTCATCTAGGGTTGTGGTGGCCCCTCCTGGCAGGCCTGTTACTCTTGCTGTGGCCTAGCCTGGGCCGGGCCTTTGCCCTGGTGGCGGCGGGGCTAAGCCTGCTGGTTTCCGTGTTCTTGTTTGCTGGCTATGGCGGCCAAGGCCTGGCCTTCGCCAGCCAGACGCCCTTTTTGCCCGAGGTGGGGGTCTACTACGCGCTGGGGTTGGATGGGGCTGGGCTGCTGCTATGGCTGGCGGTGAACCTGGTGGTGCTGCTGGGGGTGTGGGTAGCCGAGGTACCGGTTCGCTTCTTGGCGCTGGCCTTCTTGATGCAGACCGGGCTTTTGGGTATCTTTGCCGCCCAGGACCTGCTCCTTTTCTACGCCTTCTTCGAGGCCACCCTGATTCCCGCTCTGCTCATGCTGTGGTTTTACGGCGGGCCGGAGCGGCTGCGGGCCATCTATACCTTCGCCTTGTTCACGCTGGTGGGATCGTTGCCCATGTTGGCGGCCATCTTCGCGGTACGCTACCTGGGGGGAGCACCAAGCTTCCTCTACACCGACCTGGTGGCCCATCCGCTGGGGGGCAGTGCGGCGGTGCTGGCCTTTTTGGGTTTTCTGATTGCCTTTGCGGTCAAAACCCCCCTCTTCCCCCTACATGCTTGGCTGCCCAGCTTCCACCAGCAGAACCACCCCTCAGGCTTGGCCGATGCCATGGGCACCCTCTACAAGGTGGGGATTTTCGCCTTCTTTAAGTGGGCGCTGCCTTTGGCACCGGAGGGTTTTCGCGAGTTCCAGGGATGGTTGCTCTTCCTGGCGGCTTTTGGTGCGCTCTATGCGGCCTGGCTGGCCTTCAGTGCGCCGGATTGGAAAACCCTTCTGGCCTACGCCGGGGTTTCCCACATGGGGGTGGGGGCCCTGGGGCTTTTTAGCGGTACTGCCGAGGGAACGGTGGGGGCTTTGTACTTGCTGGGAGCTTCGATGGTCTACGGGTCGGCCATGTTTTTGCTGGTAGGCCGGGTCTACCAGCGCACGAGTAGCCTCGAGGTGGCCCCGGTGCGTGGGCTGGCCCGGCATGCCCCAGCCCTGTATGTGCTGGGGATGTTCATCCTTATGGCCATGATTGGCCTGCCGGGCCTTTCCGGCTTCCCTGGCGAGCTCTTGGTGCTTTTGGGGGCCTACCAGGTGGCTCCCTGGCTTACCTTTTTGGCCTTCCTCTCGGTGATTGCTGCGGCGGCCTATGCCTTGACGGCCTTCCAAAAACTCTTTCAAGAGAAGCCCCAGGCCCAGGTGGTTTCCGACCTCGCGGGGCGGGAGTGGGGCTTTGCCGTGCTAACGGTGGGGGTGTTGCTATTGATGGGCCTTTATCCCAAGCTGTTCACCACCTACTTAGAGCCCCTGGGTAGGGCGCTGGCGGCCTTGGTAGGAGGTGCCTCGTGAGCCTGCTAACCCTGTACACGCTGGCGGGGCTGGCTACCCTGCTTTCCCTGCTGGCCTTTGTCATTCCTCGCGAGGCCAACCGCTGGCTGAGTGCTTTGGGCCTGGGGCTAGCGGGCTTGTTCTGTGTGGTGGGCTGGGGAGAGACCTACGAGGCCTTTGGCGGGCTTTACCGTTTTGACACCTTGGCCCGGGGCCTGAGCCTGGTGGCCATTCTGGGTGGGCTTTGGGCTTTGCTCTTGGGGCCAGCGAAGAAGTTTGAGTTTCCTCTTCTAGTACTCTACGCGGTCACCGGGATGCACCTGATGGCCAGCAGCCCTAACCTGGTGGTGCTGCTGATTGCCCTCGAGGTCTTCTCCCTGCCCTTGTATGTAATGGCCGCCTGGCAGCGCGACGAAAAGGGCTTCGAGGCTGGCCTAAAGTACTTTTTGCTGGGGGCCTTGGGAGCGGCTACCTTCCTGTATGGCATAGCCTTGTACTTTGGCGCTACCGGTAGTTTCAACGCCGGAGCGGTGGGTTCGGGGCCGCTATACACCTTGGCTTTGCTCCTCATCCTGGCGGCTTTTGCCTTCAAGACAGCTATGGTGCCCTTCCAGTGGTGGTCGCCAGATGTCTACCAGGGTAGCCCCACCGTAGTGACGCTGTTCATGGCCACCGCGGTTAAGGCCGCGGCCTTCGCCGCCATGCTGCGCATCTTTACTCCAGAAGGCCTCGAGGCCTGGGGTGTGGCGCTGGCGATGCTGGTAGCCCTGACCGCCGTGTTTGGAAACCTGGGCGCTTTAGCCCAGACTGAGGCCAAGCGGCTTTTTGCTTACTCTTCCATCGCCAACGCGGGGTATATCGGCCTGGGGCTGCTGGGGCCTACGGGCCAGGCCTCCATCCCCTTCTACCTGCTGACCTATGCCCTAGCTACCGGTCTGATTTTTGCCGTACTCTCTATGCTTTCCAACCAGGAGGTGCCCCTGGAACGGCTGCGCGGGTTGTGGTACCGCAAGCCTTTGCTGGGTGGCGCGATGGGCCTGGGTATTCTCTCGGTACTGGGCCTGCCGCCTTTGGCTGGCTTCTGGGCCAAATATTTGGTTTTCCAGGAGGCGGCTCGAGGAGGGTTCTACGGGCTGGTGGTGCTGGCCTTGGTGACCTCGGCCATCGGGGCTTACTACTACCTCAAGACCTTTTTCCTGGTGTTTAGCCAGCCCACCCCCCAGCAGGAGGCCGAGGATCGCGAGGCTGAGGCCGCGGTGGCCCGCTTTGGGGCCTCGGAGGCTCCTGGGGTTCCCCTGGCCTCCGCTCCTTTGGGCCTCACCCAGGCCCTGATGGCCCCGGCCAGCCGTACCGCAGCGCCCGCACAGGCTTTGTTGTGGGGGGCTATGCTCCTGTTGGCCGTGCTCTCGTTCTGGCCTGGGCTGGGCCTGCGGGCCTTTAGTACCGGCTTGACCCCCCTGGCTAGCCTGACCATCCGTGCCCCGGCGGACGGGGCCACCGTGGAGATAGGCCGCTACACCCTAGAGGGGACTGGCCGGCCTGGGGAGATTCTCGAGCTCCTCGATAACGATACGCCCCTGGGGGTGGTGACGGTGGGGCCGGAGGGCACCTGGCGCTTCGACCCGGCGGCGTCTAAGTTGGAGACCACTTTGCAGGCTGGCCCCCACACCTATCAGGTCCGACGGGCGGGACAGGCTACCGGGGCCAGCGTACGGGTAAGCCTGGTCTGGCCTACAGAGCCGGTCTTTGTGGGTTTGCCAGAGGGCAGTACCGTGGCCGCCAGCGGTTTCGCTCTAGCGGGGGTGGCCCAGCCCAACCAGGTTTTGGAGGTGCTCGAGGACGGGGCTAGCCTGGGGCGGGTGGTGGCCGATGCCAATGGCCGCTGGAGCCTGAACGTGCCGCCCCCTGAGGCAGGAACCCGGGTCTACGAGGTACGGGCCGAGGGGGCTTTGGCTGGAGCCCGCCTGAGCCTGGTAGTACCCCGACCCGAGGCGGCGGGGGCCTGTACCCAGGCCTTTACCCTTACCAACCTGCAAGATGGAGGAACCGTCTCTCGACCCTTCCGCTTTGGCGGGCTGGGCTCGGTTCCCAGCTACACGGTGTTGGTCAAGCGTGGGGAACGGGTGGTGGGCCGTAAGGAGGTAGCCCTCAACCCGGCCTGTGGCTGGAGCTACCTCTCCGACCCTGGTCCCGGTGAGATCACCTACGAAGTGCGGGAAACGGGCCGGCCCGAGGCCGAGCCGCCGCTGGCCGTCATCACCCTTCAGGTGCAGTAGAGTCAAAGGCTTTGGGGTAGGGGTGCGAAGGGGCCCCTACGTTTTTTCTGTCTTGGCTAGCTTTTAGGCCAGCGCCGGTCTATATAGTCCAGCGACCTTCCGCGGAACAACCAGGCAGCGATAAGGGTGGTGAGGGGTACGGCCAGCACCAAAGCCAGCGAGCCGACCAGCATGGTTACGATCTCGGCGGCGAAGGTTTCGTTGTTGATAAGCAGCATTAGGGGCACATCGCTTTGGCTGAACAAAAGCAGCAAAGGCAAGGTACCGGCGGCGTAGGCCAGGATCAGGGTATTGACCAGGCTGCCGATGTGGTCGAAGCCCACCGCCATTCCTCGGTCATAGAGCTCCCGCAAGCCGTAGCGGGGGTTGGCCTGTACCAGGGCTTGTACCACGGCAGCCTGGGTGACGGTTACGTCGTTGAGTGCACCTAGCGCGCCCACCACCACCCCGGCTAGGTACAGCGAGACTAGGTCAAGCTGCCCACCCAGTTGAAAACGGGCTAGAAAAGCCTCCTCTGAGGTCAGGCCAGTAAACTGCAGACCCTCGGTGAGCAGCGTAGCCAGTACCAGGGCCACCAAAGCGGCGATGGTGGTGCCCATTAGGGCCGCGGTGGTTTTACGATTGATACCGTGTACAAAGTAAATCGACAAGGCCAGAATACCGAACGCACCCACAAAGGTGACGAGCAGGGGGTTGTTTCCCGCGGCAATCTGCGGTACTACAAAAAAAGCCAACACCGCCAGGCTGGCGGCAGTGCCCACTAGGCCGCGCAGGCCCTTGCCCCGCCCTAAGGCCACGGTGACTAAAACAAACAGCCCCAGCAATCCCCACAGGTAGGGGATGCGGTAGGGTTCAGCGATGTAGGTCTTGCCATCGGCCTGGTAGACCACCACCTGCTGGCCCACCCGGAAGGCTCGCGACTCTGTAGGTAGCTCGGCTTCAACCAGCTGGGGGCCTACCTGTACCTTGGCGCTTTGCTCACCTATGGCCACAATCCGGGCCACCGCGTAGCTGCCAGGGGGGGCTTCCTGAGCCCAGGCCAAAGCCAGCCCTACCAGTAGAGCCCATAAAGCGCGCATGGCTTCAATCTAACCCACTAGATGAGAGGCAGATAGGGCAGAGGCCAAAAGCAGCTTTTTTACAACCCCTCGACCGGCTCGAGCTCAAAGGCTTGGATGGCCTGGCGTAGCCAGTCGGGGACTCGAGCAGGCCGGCCCTCTTCCAGCCAGACCACCACCACCTTGATGCGGGCGGAGAGCTGGCCATCGGCCCAGATTTCGCTGTGGGTGCGAAAGCTCGAGTGGCCCACCCGCTCTATCCGCAAGGCTACCTCAACGGCCTGCCCAAACAGGATAGGCCGGATGTAGTCCACCTCGGCCCGGGCCATTACGAAGTTGCCCCCGTCAATGGCCGCGCCTACCCGCCTGAGGTAGTGGCCTCGAGCCACCTCGTCGTAGGTGAGATAAACCGCATTGTTGACGTGTTTTAGAGTATCCAGGTCGCTGAAGCGTACTTCGATGGGGACACGCAGGGGAAAACGCATACCTTTGGATTCTACGATGGGCCTCAGAAAGATACCGAGTGGCCTTGAAAAAATAGAAATCTACACTTGACAAGATATAAAACCATATATTACATTATTTGCAAGGGGTGGAAGATGTTCACGCTATTCAACGCGCTGGAGATGGAAAGGCTGGCCTGGGAAAGGATGGCCCTTTACCAACAGGAGGCCAGATGGCAGGGCTTGTTGCCCAAACGCTCCCTTCGCCGGCAAATTGCGGGGTTGCTGCGGGGCTGGGCCGAAGCCCTCGAGCCCACTTCTTCGCCCCGTCCGCTGCGCGATTTTTAGGAGGTTTGTATGTCGGAACAAGAGCGTATCCAGGCCCTTTTGCAAGCGGGCAAGATCACCCCGCAGGAAGCCGAGCTACTGCTTTCGGCCCTTGAGGAAAGTGAAAATGAGCCTGATCCGGCGCAAAAGCTGTTCCAGCCCGAGGCGCCCCTGGGTCTGCGCTGGGTACGGGTCAGGCTTACCGCCGGCAGGCTTGAGGCCCAGCTCGACCCTAGCCTATCGCAACCCCAGGTGGAGGGTCAGGCCGAGGTGCGGTCGGTGGGGGGCGATGTGCAGGTGATTTCTCACACCAACGGTCTTCTGGAGGGATGGCTGGGCCGAGGGGTTTCTCTCGTGTTGCGCCTTCCCCCAGGCTGGGGGCTGGAGGTGGATAGTAAGGCCGCCGAACTCGAGGTAGAGGGCGTCCGCTTTTTTAAGGGGCGGGTAGCCGCTGGCAATGTGGCCCTAAAGGCAGTGGAGGGGCTGGATCTCGAGGTTAGCGCGGGCAACATCGAGGGTTCGCTGCTTTTGCGCGAAGGCCAGCACCGCCTCCGGGTTTCCCTGGGCAACGCCGAGCTGGCTTTTCTTCCTGGCAGCAGTGTGATGCTCAGACCCAGCGTAAGCCTGGGCAATCTGGAGTGCCCAGACCGCCAGGTGGGGCAGGGCCAGGCCTCCCTCGAGGCCGCGGTGCGTATGGGCAACCTGGAGTTAAAGACCCAAGCATAGGGGGGCGGTATGGAAGATAAAAAGCGCATCATGGATATGGTCAAAGAGGGCAAAATCTCGGTGGAGGAGGCCCTGCGCCTTTTGGAAGCCCTGGAGCCCAGCCAGCCTAGCGCAAACAGTGGCTCGGTCCCTAAGGGCATTGCCAAAATGATCCGCATCGTGCTCGATGGTGAGGACGTTAAGGTAAAGGTCAACGTGCCCGCAGCCCTGGCCAAGTTTGCCGCCAGCTTCATCCCGCCGGAGGCCCAGCGCCAGCTAAATGCCCAGGGCATCGACCTGGCCGGCATCCTGGACATGCTCAAGGGGGAGTTGCCCGAAGGTCGCCTGGTGGACGTAGAAATCTCTGATCTGAACAAGGTCAGCGAAGGCGAAACCAAAATGTCCGGCCCTATGAGGGTGGTCATCGAGGTGGTCTGAGAGGGTTTATGATAACCCACGTGTCCCACGCCCCCCTAGGCTGGTTCTACCTGGTACGGCCGCGCTTCGTCTATCTCTGGGTGCGGGTAGGTAGCTTCCCCCTGCCCATCTTATTGTTTGCCCCGTTGGTCTTGCTCGAGGTCTTTCTTTGGGCCTTGAGTTGGTTCTGGCGGCACAACCCGGACAACGCCGCTACCTTAAAGGCCCTGGGGGGCCTGCGTGGCCAGACCTGGGTCTTGCGCAAGATGCCGCCTTTTGTCCTGTTGGAGCTGGAGGTGGGCCCTAAAGCCGCCGTCCCCAGCCCGCTACGTCTGCGTTTTGGCCTTTGGTAAACGAAACCTGGAGCCTTGTATGAGAACCTTACCTATGCCCACCCAATGCCCGGTGCAGGGCTGCGGTGGGCGGCTAAATGTGAAGAGCTTGGTCTGCACGTACTGCCACACCGAAATAAAAGGCGAGTTTCAGCCCAACGAGTTCGCCCTCTTGCCCCCTGAGCACCTAGAGTTTTTGCGTTTGTACATCAAAGTGCGGGGTAACCTCAAGGAAGTAGAGCGAGTGCTGGGCTTGTCGTACCCCACGGTGCGGGCCCGCTTCGAGGCCTTGCTCCGGGTGCTGGGGTACGAGTACCAGGAAGAGCCTTCCCCTGAGGAAAAGGAAGCCATCCTGTCAGCTTTAGAGCAGGGCCAGATCAGCGCTGCCGAGGCGGCTGAGCGGCTACGCAGCCTAAAAAAGCGCTAATGCTGGAAAGATAATCATCCCAGATACTTTTGCGGCCTAGAAACTTCCTCCAGTCGGGTTGGTTGGTCACCGTTCAGTGACGAACGGACCGAATCCAGAAGGCCGGCTGCCTATCTGGGCAGCTTTGGCACTGGCTCATAGGGACACAAGACCCTGGGGTAGGGGATTAGGGTAAGCCTCGAGTTGTGAAGCCCGCAGGAGGTCTTATGTTCAAGAAAATTCTCGTTCCTACAGACGGAAGCGAGCTGGGTAGGGAGGCCCTCGAGCGTGGCCTGTACCTGGCTCGGAACCTCGGGGGAGAGGTCACCCTCCTTTACGCCTTGGAGAATCCCTATGAGGCTTACAAAAGCTACACTACCCAGCCACCCGGGCACTACGAGAAGCTGATGCGCGATTTCAAGGCTAAAGCCCAAGCGCTGCTCCACCAACTTTCCGCGGAGGCCCAAGCCAAAGGGGTACAGGCCCGGGCGCTTTTGGTGGAAGAGCATCCGGTGCCGGCCATCCTCGAGGCAGCCAAAGCGCACGACCTGGTGGTGATGGCCACCCACGGGCGCAAAGGGGTTGAGCGGGTGATGATGGGCAGCGTCACCGACAAGGTGCTGCACAACTGCGCTACCCCAGTGCTGGTGGTGCGCGGCGGTGCAGGGTAGTTCTTTCGAGATCGCTTGGCACCTACCTACTTGCCATCGGGCTTTTCTAGCACGGCTCCCTCCCGCGCGCTGCTGACTAAGGCGGCGTACCGGGCAAACAGGCCGCTTTTGTAGTGGGGCTTGGGCGCCTTCCAAGCCTTGGCCCGGCGGGCCAGCTCTTTTTCCGAAACCTCGAGGTCGAGTACCCCCCGGTCGCAGTCAATGGAGATGATGTCGCCTTCCTCGACCAGGGCAATGGGGCCCCCCACCTGGGCCTCGGGGGCGACGTGCCCAATCATCAGGCCCTTGGTACCCCCGCTAAAACGACCGTCGGTGACCAGGGCGACATAGGGCCCCAGCCCCTCGCCCACGATGGCCGAGGTGACCGAGAGCATCTCTGGCATGCCGGGAGCGCCCTTGGGGCCCTCATAGCGGATAACCACCACGTCGCCAGGCTTGATCTGCTTCTTGAGCACGGCCTTCATGGCGCTTTGTTCCCCATCGAAGACCCGGGCTGGCCCCCGGTGCACCTTGGTCTCGGTACCGGCTAGTTTGAGCACCGCCCCATCCGGGGCTAAAGAACCCTTGAGTACCCGCAGACCCCCCTCCGGTTTGAAGGGTTTGTCCACCCGGGTCACCACCTTCTGGTCTTTGGTTTCCTTGGCCTGGCGGGTCTCCTCCCAGAGGGTTTTGCCGCTAATGGTCATCTGGTCGCCATCCAGGATGCCGCCCTCGATGAGCCGGCGGATAATCAGGGGGATGCCCCCCGCCTCGTAGAGCTCCCAGGCGGTGTACCTGCCCCAGGGGCGCATGTCGGCGATGACCGGGGTCTTGCGGCTGATTTTGTCGAACTCCTCGAGGCTGAGCTTGATCCCGGCCTCCCTGGCGATGGCCAGCAGGTGCAGCACCGCGTTGGTGGAGCCACCCGTAGCGGCCACCGCGGCAATGGCGTTGGTAAAGGATTTCTTGGTAAGGAAGCTCTTGGGGGTGCGTCCGGCCTGGATGGCTTCGGCCAGGATTTGCATGGCCCGTCGCCCAGCGGCTTTTTTCTCCGGGGCAATGGCCGGAATAGCGTTGTAGCCTACGGGTGAGACCCCTAGCACCTCCAGCACCATGGCCATGGTGTTGGCGGTGTACTGCCCGCCGCAGGCCCCCGGGCCGGGGATGGCGGCCCGCTCGATGGCCTCGAGGTCCTTCTTGCTAATCTGCCCGGCGGCGTACTGGCCCACCGCTTCAAAGACCGAGACCACGGTTAGGGCCTGGCCGTTCAAATATCCGGGGGCAATGGAACCGCCGTAGAGGACCACACTGGGCACGTTGGCCCGGATGACCCCCATCACCCCCCCGGGGTTGGTCTTGTCGCAGGCCACCAGCGCCACCATACCGTCGTAGAGGTAGCCTTGGGCAATCAGCTCGATGCTGTCGGCAATGACCTCGCGCGAGATAAGCGAAGCCCGCATCCCCACCGTGCCCATGCTGATGCCGTCGGAGATGGCTGGTGCGCCGAACTCGAAGGCATGCAGACCTGCCTCTTTGGCCCCGATCTTCAGGTCGGCGGCCAGGTCGCGTAGGTGAAGGTTGCAGGGCATGGCCTCGGTCCAGGTGTTGACGATGCCTACCCAGGGCACCTTGAAATCTTCATCACGGATGCCCACCGCCCGGAGCATGGCCCGGGCGGGGGCTTGCTGGGGGCCTTTCTTGATGATGTCGCTGCGCATGAGAAAACCTCGCTAGGGGCGGGGCGCTGGCACCCGCTTTGGGCTGTTGGGAGCTATTGTACGGGCTTTTCCGGCAGTATGGCCATAGCTCAGCTAAAAGCCAATGTTGACCCCGATGGCTCCACCGAGGCCAAAAGTGCTGGGGTTGGTGAAGAAGAGCATGGGGTGAACCTCGACAAAGATGCCAATGAGCGGCAGCCCCACGTTAAGGTAGGTGCCCAGCACCCCTCGAGCCCCCAAAGCACCGCTGCTCGAGCCCTGGCTCAGGAGGGATACCGCGTTGCCGCTGGCGTAAAACAGGCCCGCTCCAGCGTACAGGTCGGTGAGGGGAACCGAGAGGAGCAGATCGGCCCCACCCCCAATCGAGACCGGCCCACTGCTGAGGAAGTTGACCCCGCCGTAAACCCGCCCGTCCATCAGGAAAGGAACCAAGGGTAGGCGCACTCCAGCGCTTACCCCAAAAGGGCTACCAGCGGTTGCCTGAAGGCTTTGGGCCAGGGCTGGGGTGAAGAGCATAACCAACAGAATGAGCCATTTACGCATATGTACCTCCGCGCTGAGTATAGGCCATGGCCTATCGCTGAGCGATTTCCCGAACCAACAACTCGGCGATTTGCACCGCGTTCAAAGCGGCCCCTTTGAGCAACTGGTCGCCTGCCACGAAGAAGTCTAGGCCGTTGTCGAAAACCAGGCTCTGGCGGAGGCGCCCAACCTCCACGTCGAACTTACCGGTCGCGCTAAAGGGCATGGGATAACGCTTTTGCCCTGGGTCGTCGACCAGCTCCACCCCAGGGGCGGTGGCCAGCACCGCCCGCGCGGCCTCCGGGCTTACCGGGTGCTCGAACTCCACCGTCACCGCCTCGGCGTGCACCCGCAGGGTGGGCACCCGGACCGCGGTGCAGGAGAGCCGGAGCTGGGGCTCTTCCATAATTTTCCGGCTTTCCCAAAGCACCTTCATCTCCTCTTTGGTGTAACCGTTGTCCTGAAAGGTGTCGATATGAGGGATGACGTTGAACGCCAGGGGGTGGGCAAAGGTTTTGTGCTCGACCGGGTGACCGGCCAGAAACTGCCGGGTGCCCTGGAGCAGTTCCTCCATGCCGCTGGCCCCAGCCCCCGAGGCGCTTTGGTAGGTGCTGACGATAACCCGCCGGGCGCGGAAGGCCTTGTGCAGTGGGTACAGGGCCATCAGCAGGATGGCGGTGGTGCAGTTGGGGTTGGCAATGAGGTTTTTGTGCCCCCGCAGGGCGTGGGGGTTAATCTCCGGTACGATCAAAGGAACCTCCGGTTCGTAGCGGAAGGCTGAGGAGTTATCGATCACCACCGATTGCCGCGCCCAGATGGGGGCGTATTGCTTGGATAGGCTGCCCCCCGCACTGGCCAACACAATATCGACGGGCAGAGGGGTTTCGGGTAGGGCCTCCACCGTTAATTCCTGCCCGCGGAAGCGCACCTGCTTGCCTGCCGAGCGAGCCGAGGCGTAAAGCCGTAGTTCGGTAAGAGGGAAGTTACGCCTTTCCAGCACGCTCAAAAGCTCTTTTCCGACCGCTCCAGTAGCTCCTACGATGGCAACTTTCATCTGCGGCTCCTAAAGAAAAAACCCGCCTTAGAGGCAGGTGGCGCGGCAGCTCTGGGGAGCCGCCGCCTAAGCAGTGGTAGTGGTATACCAAACCATCTGAGAAAACAATAAATGCCCTGGCTGGGAATGTCAAATAGGGGAGGGGGCCTCGAGGCGCATAGGGAGGCCTTGGGCGGCTAGGTAGGCCTTGAGTTCGGGGATGCGAATCTCGCCGAAGTGAAAGACGCTGGCGGCCAGGGCCGCGTCAGCGATGCCGTCTTGCAATACGGCAGCGAAGTCTTCCATCCGGCCTGCTCCCCCGGAGGCGATGACCGGAACGCCCACCACCGCCGAGACCGCCTGGCACAACTCTAGGTCAAAGCCAGCCTTGGTGCCGTCGGCATCCATGCTGGTAAGGAGGATCTCCCCTGCCCCTAAGGCGGCGCCCTGCTCGGCCCAGCGCAGGGCGTCCAGCCCGGTGGGTACCCGCCCGCCGGCCACATACACCTCCCAGGAAGAACCCGCCTTGCGGGCGTCGATGGCCAGCACCACCGCCTGGCTGCCGAAGTGGTCGGCCAGCTCTTGGATGAGTCCGGGCCGCCGGACGGCAGCCGAGTTAATCGAAACCTTATCGGCGCCGGCGCGCAGCAGGGCTCGAGCGTCCTCGAGGCTACGCACCCCCCCGCCCACGGTGAAGGGGATGAAGACCTGTTCGGCGACCTGGGTGGCCATCTCCAACAGGATGCTGCGGTTTTCGTGGGTGGCGCTGATGTCCAGAAAAACCAGCTCGTCGGCCCCGGCTTGATTGTAGGCCTGGGCCGAGGCTACGGGGTCGCCGGCGTCGCGCAGGTTTACAAAGTTGACGCCCTTAACCACCCGCCCGTTGTGGACGTCGAGGCAGGGGATGATCCGCTTGGCCAACACAGGGCTGATTCTCTTGGATAAGAGGGCATTGTGCAAGGGCCGTTTGGCTTCACCGGACCAGCAGGCTCAGAATTTCCACGTGATGGGTGAAGGGATAAAAGTCGTAGGGGCGCACCTGCTGCAAACGGTAGCCAGCCCGGCACAGCCGGCCTACGTCGCGGGCCCAGGTGGCCGGGTCGCAGGCGATGTAGAGGATGCGTTCGGGCTGGCTTTGTATCAAGCTGCGTAGCACCTCGGGGGCTAGGCCGGCCCGTGGGGGGTCTACCGCTACCAGGTCGGCGGGTAGGTGTTGGGCAAGGGCTCGAGCATCGCCTTGCTGGAAGACCAGGTGGGCGATGCCCAGGCGGTTTTGGTCGAGCCTTCCCCGCTGCACAGCCTCGCGGCTGATCTCGATGGCCACGATTTCCCGAAAGAAAGGGGCCAGGTGCAGGCTCAGGGTGCCGCTGCCGGCGTAGAGCTCCACCGCTTTGTGCCCGCTGCCCGCCCAGCGGGCGGCCTCCTGGTACAAAAGCCCGGCGGCCAGGGGGTTGACCTGGGCGAAGCTTTGCACGTTGATGGTAGAGAGCACCCCGGCGAAGTCCTCGAGCAGGCTTGGCTCACCGGCCAGTTGCCGGATACCCGCGCGGAAGCGGCCTTTGGGGCTGGACTCGGCCCAGACCACCCCAGCGATACCCTCTTGCACCAGGGCCTGGGCGGTCTTTTTGAAATGGTGGGGCACTCCTCCAATGAGCCCGACCTGGACCCTGCCTTCGTATAGCGATCCCCGCAGCACGACCTCTTCCAAACTGGCCAGGGGCCAGCTCGAGAGCAGCGCAAATGCGGCCTGAAGGGGTTCGGCCAGCAGCGGGTCCTGGGTTAGCCGAACCAGGGTGTGGGACTGGGGCTGGCGGTAGGCCAACCCGCCCAGGGGGTGCAGGGCGTACTGGGCTGCCGTGCGATAGCCCAAGGGCCTGGGTGAGGGCTGGATGGGAAGCAGAGGGGCATCTAACTTGGCGATGCGTTCGAGCGCTTCCTGCAAGAAACCCTGTTTAAGGGGTAGCTGGGCCTCGTAGGCCAGGGGCAGGTCAGCCGAAGGGGGAAGGGGCCCAGGGTAACGGGCGGGGTGGGGCTTGAGCACCCGGAGTACCTGGCCCTCGAGGTGGTTCTTCCGTGCCCAAAGCGCCGCCTCCACCACTTCTCCCGGTAGACCTCCCCGGACCAGGGCGGTGCCCGAGGGGGTGCGGGCCAACCCCAGCCCACCGGTGACCAGCCGTTCAATCTGCAATCGCGTCACACCTTACCTTACCGCACGACCCCAATAAAGTGTTGACGAAGCCTGGACCCTGAGGAATAATCAAGCCGGTTGGCACAAGGAGGTCACCCTGATGAAAAAAACCTTGTTGGCACTAGCTTCTTTTGCGCTGGCAGGTGCTGCCCTGGCCCAAACCTTCATCACCTTTGGCTCCGGGGGTACCACCGGGGTCTATTTCCCGGTCGCGACCGGCATGGCCAAACTGGTCAACGATGCCAACATTGGGGTGCGGGCCAACGCCCGCTCCACCGGCGGCTCGGTCTTCAACATCAACGCCATCGCCTCGGGTGAGCTGCAGATGGCCCTGGCCCAGAACGACATCGCCTACTACGCCTTCAACGGCACCGGCATCCCTGCTTTCGAGGGCCGGGCGGTGAAGAGCATCCGCGCGGTGGGGGTGCTCTACCCCGAGGTGGTGCACGTGGTGGCCCGCGCCGGAGCTGGAATCAACACCATCGCCGACCTGCGGGGCAAGCGGGTGGTCCTGGGAGATGTGGGTTCGGGCACGGAGCAGAACGCCCGTCAGATCCTCGAGGCCTACGGGATAAGCCTGAGCGACCTGCGGGAGGCCATCCGGGTTAACCCCAACAACGCTCTGGCCCTGATGCAGGATGGACGAGCCGACGCCTTCTTCTTCACCGGTGGGCTGGGGGCCTCGGTGGTGGCCCAGGCAGCCCAGGCCCTAAGGGTTCAGCTTGTCCAGGTTGAGTACGCGCGGGTACAAGAGCTGGCCAAGAAATACCCCTTCTACCGGGCCTTCAACATTCCCGGCGGCACCTACCGCGGGGTGGATGTGACCACCCCCTCGGTGGCGGTCTTCGCCATGTGGATTAGCGCCGATAATGTAAGCGCTGACGTGGTCTACAACATGATGAAGGCCACCTTCGACAACCCCGAGTTCAAGGCCATCCACCCCAACCTGCAGCGCTTCTTCAGTGTGGCCGCAGCCGCCCGTGGTCTGCCCATCCCGCTGCACCCAGGTGCCGAACGGTACTACCGCGAGAAGGGCCTCATCCGCTAACCCCTAAGGGGGTCATGGGCCGGCTGGAGCCGGCCCTTTTCTTCTGGCCCAGGAGTTCCGCGTTACGGCTGTGCCCGTGGAATGGACGCCAGGGCCCTTAGGGTGTAAAACTATGCAAGTTGCCTTGTTGGAGGTTGCGCATGCGCAAAGAGCTGTCGGAAGCGGACCAGGCCCAGCAATGGGTGCAGGAGGCCGAGCTAGGAGGGCGTAGGCCTACCGGCTGGTCGCGCTGGGTGATTTTGGCTTTAGCGGTGGGGTGGAGCCTCTTCCAGGTCTGGGCCACCTGGGTGGGTTCACTGGATGCCCTGTTTTTTCGTGCGGCCCACCTGGCCTTTGCCTTTGCTCTAGTTTTTCTGGTCTACCCCTTTAGCCGCAGAAGCCCCCGGGATCGGGTTCCCCTTTTCGACTGGGTGCTGGGCCTAACCGCCACCCTTTCGGCGGGCTATGTGATGTGGCAGTACAAGGAGATGATCGAGATTCGGGGTGGTCTGGCTAACCAGACCGATTTGTGGGTGGGTAGTCTCACCATCCTGATGCTCCTGCTGGCTGGCTGGCGGGCCTTGGGGCCAGCCATGCCCATTATCTCGATCCTCTTCATGCTTTTTGCCCTAACCGGGCCGCAAGGGCTACTCCAGGGGCAGTTGCCCGGGGTGTTGGGCCAGCTTCACGCAGGGGTGCAGTGGCGCTCACTAGTGAGCCAGCTTTTTATGAACGCCTCGGACAGCATCTGGGGTACCCCTATTGGGGTCTCGGCCCGGACGGTGTTCGTGTTTGTGCTGTTTGGGGCCATCCTCGAGCGGGCCGGGGCGGGCAAGTGGTTCACCGACCTGGCCTTTAGCGCCCTGGGAGGGGTGCGCGGGGGGCCCGCCAAGGCCTCCATCGTCTCCTCGGCCCTGACCGGGGTGGTCTCGGGTTCGTCTATCTCTAACGTGGTCACCAGCGGCACCTTTACCATTCCCGCGATGCGCCGAGCGGGGTATTCCGCTGAGAAGGCCGGGGCGGTGGAGGTCGCGGCCAGCTCCAACGGCCAGCTGATGCCCCCGGTGATGGGGGCCGCGGCCTTCATCATGGCCGACTTTCTGGGGGTGCCCTACGCGGCGCTGGTGCTGATGGCGGTGGTGCCGGCCCTGCTGGCCTACCTCACCCTGTTCATTTTGGTGGACCTCGAGGCGGTTAAGCTGGGCCTCAAGGGCCTGCCCAAAAGCGAGCTACCCCGCTTCTGGCCTACCTTGCGGGCTGGGCTGCATTACGCTTTTCCCCTGCTTTACCTTTTGTACTCCTTGCTCATCCAACAGTTATCGCCCGAGCGGGCAGCCCTCAACGCCATTTTCTTGATGATTGGGGTAGCCCTGCTGCAAGAGCTGTACCGGGCGCTCCGTCAGGGACAGGGTCTTTGGCATGGTCTTGGGGCGTTTGGTCGGATCGTGCTCGAGGGCTTTGCCAACGGGGCGCGCAACATGGTGGGTATCGCCATCGCTACCGGTCTGGCCGGCATCATCATCGCGGTGGTGCTCATCACCAACATCGGTTTTGGCCTGACCGACCTGCTGCAAACCCTTTCCGGTGGCAACGTGCTGGTGGCCTTGTTTCTGGCCCAGCTCATCAGCCTGGTCTTGGGGATGGGCCTGCCCACCACCGCCAACTACGTGGTGATGGCCAGCCTGGTGGTGCCGGTGGTGACCAAGATTGCTGAGCAGGCCGGCATCGACTACGGTTCGCTGACCTTCTCCGGCATCGAGGTGCCGATTCTCAAGATTGTGGCCCACATGTTCGCCTTCTATTTCGGCATCATGGCCGATTCCACCCCCCCGGTGGCCTTGGCCGCCTATGCCGCCTCAGCCATTGCCCGGGGCGACCCCTTCAAAACCGGGGTGCAAGGCTTTGTATACGAGCTGCGCACGGCCTTGCTGGCCTACATGGTGTTCTTCAACCCCGGCTTGTTGCTGATTGGAGTAGAGAGCTTATTAGAGGGTGCGCGTATCGTTGCGACCGCCCTATTAGGTCTTACCGCGTTTTCCGCGGCCACCCTGGGCTACCTCTGGGGCCCGGCAGGCTGGCTGCAGCGGCTAGTGTACCTGGCAGCGGCGTTATTGCTAATGCCCAATAACCCTGGCCTCGAGCTCATGGGGCTGGGTCTTTTAGCCTTGGGACTGGCAAGTCAGGGCTGGATGGCCCGGCGGGCCTCCTCAGGTTGAGGGTATGCCAGACTCTAAGTTTTCAGTCCAGGCCCTTCTAGACCCCCAGGCCCCCCTACCCGAGCGGCGGCGGGGGCTGAGGCGACTGGCCCTGCTGGCTCTGGCGGTGCAGGGGGGGCACCTGGGGTTGGCCTGGTGGACGGTACCCCGTATGGAGGGACTACCCGGCTGGCTACAGCTAGGCCTGCTGGGCTTTTTCGCCCTGGTGCTACTGGGGGTGGGAGTGCTGGGCCGGAAGCCAGCCCACGACCGGCCCTATCTGGGTCCAGTCCGCCGGGTCTTCTGGGGCGCTTTGTGGCTGGGGGTATCGGGCCTGGCGGCCATTTTTGCCTGGCGCATGGGCCTAGCCCTAGAGGCGCTCTTGTTTAGCCTGGTGGGCCTGTGGGGTTGGGGGCTGGGCCTGGGGCGGTTGTGGTTTGGCCTGGAAAAAGCGTAGCCACCAGGGCTTGTTGGCGTCTGGGCTACTGGCCTTTAGCAGTTCCCGGATTCGTGGAAGGGCTTCCTCGGCCATCTGGCGCCCCAGGGTGTAGGCTAGGTCGGCCTTGCTGTGATCGAAGGTGTCGATGGGGGGATCGGCGTTAAGCGAGAGGACCAGGTCGGCCTGGGTCAAGGCCAGGCTAAGCAAGCGGCGCCTCGAGGCCTCTCCGGCCTGTAAGGCGGCCTCTAGGGCGGTCTTGGGCAGGCTGGGCACCATGCGGTTGGAGACATCCACCGCCACCACCGGCCCTTGTTGTAGGGCTTTGGCCGCGGTGACCGGCACCTTCTCCGCTACGTCCCCATCCACCAGCCAGCGGCCATGCCAGGGCACCGGCGGGAAGACGCTGGGCACCGCGCTGCTGGCGGCCAGGGCCTCGCACAGAGGCCCAGAGCGTAGCATCACCAGCTCCCCGGTGTGGAAATCGCAAGCCTGAATGACCAGGGGAATAGGGCTTTCCTCAATGCGCCGCTGGCCAAACAGCTCACGCAAGCCCTGGCGAACGCGGGTTCCCTCGGCCAGGTAGGGCCGCCGTACAAAGTCTACCAAGCGGCCCACTTGATACAGCGCCCCGCTTTTGTGCAAGCGCTCCAGCTCAGGGTCTTTGAGCCACTCGCTGAAGGTGGTGTGCGGGGCCTCGAGGCCAAAGGCACAGACTGCTGCCGCCAAGGCTCCCGCCGAGCTGCCGGCCAGCCCGAGGATGGGGATACCGGCCTCTTTGAGCACCTCCAGAAGGCCCAGGTGGGCGCTGCCGCGCACACCCCCACCGCCCAGAGCCAGCACAATCCCTTGCATAACGGCATGGTAGCAAATTTTTATACCAAGTGTAAGCAGCTTCGATCCCTGTGCCATCGCCCAAAGCCGCTGCTGCACAAGCGGGTGACAGCGGCTTTGCAAGCGGTATCAGGCCCGCACCTCCTGGCGCTGGAAGAGGACGTAGGCCAGGGCAAAAAGCAGCAGGGTGATGGCGATCAGGGCGGTGAGCTGGGGCCAGGCTAGGAGGAGGCTCTGCCCCAGGGAGAGGGGGGTGCCCAGGATGGCCCCCTCGAGCTGGCTGAAGAGCACCGGCCCCAGGCTGCGTACCCCGGGGTTGAGCAGAGCCTGCAGGGCCTCGGCGTAGAGGGTGTTGGGGGAGAAGCGGGAGAAAGCCACCAGGGCCTGGGCCTGGCGGTACTCGCTTTCGGGGTCGAAGGGGTTGTAGGGGACCACGGCCTGGGCCAGCAGTTGGGCGATGATGCCCCAGAACAAGGCAAAGAAAAGCCAGACTGCAATCGCAGCCAAGGCCGAGGTGGCGGCGTTGCGGAAAAGCACCGAGAACAACAGGGCCACCCCCAGCCAGACCCCGGTGTAGGCCAAAGTGGCTAGCAAGAAGAGCAAGGCCCGCCCCACCTCCTCGCCTCCGGGTGGCACTCCTAAGAAGATCAGGCTAAGGCCCACCACCAGCAAGAACAACGCCAACAGCACCAGGCCCAGGGTGGCCAGAGCCGCCAGGAACTTGCCGATGAGCAAGGCATCGCGGTAGATGGGCTGGGCCAGCACCCGGGAGAGGGTGTGACGGGCGTACTCCCCGTTGACGGCGTCGAAGGCCAGGGCGATGGCCGCCAGAGGGAGGAAGAAGCTAAGGAAGGCCACGAAGGAAGGCAGGGGCTCCTGGGCTGCGGTGAAGACCTTGAGCAGCAGGAAGGGATCCTCGCCTACAGTCTGACGCAAGGTCTGGGTGCTGCTGTAGACCGCACCCAAAGCGGAAAGGAAGATCAGCACCTCAAACAGGCGCATCCGTGCGCTGGAGAGGTGGTCGGCCATTTCCTTGAAGAAGACCGCCCACAGGCCCACCCAGGGCGAACCCTCACGCCGCATGGCGCACCTCCTGGAAGTAGCGGGTATAGACCTCGTCTAAGCTGGGCTGCTCCAGGCGCAGGCTGCGCAGCTCCCCTCCTGCGGCCAGCACCGCCTGGGCTACCTGAGGCCGGATGTCCTGGGCGGCCTCGAGGCGCAGCTCTACCCCTACCTGCTCCACCCGGGCCACCCCGGGCAGGGTTTGCAGGACCGGGCGCAAGGATTCGGCAGGGTGGGCCTCGAGGTGAATGCGGTAGGCCCCGCCCAGCACTTGTTGGGCCAGCTCGGGTACCCGGCCCTCCAGCACTAGCCGACCCTTATGGAACAACCCCACCCGGTCGCAGATAGCCTGCACCTGGTGCAAAAGGTGCGAGGAGAGCATCACCGTGATGCCCTCGGCCTTGAGCCCCCGGATAAGCCCCAGGAACTCGTGGGCGGCCTCGGGGTCCAGGCCCAAAGTGGGCTCGTCCAGGATGGCCAGCCTGGGCCGCTTCAAAAGAACCTCGGCCAGGCCTAGCCGTTGCCGCATGCCCCGCGAGAAGGTGCCTACCAGGCGGTGGGCCACCTCAGCCAGCCCCATCCGTTCCAGCACCTCCTGGATGCGCCCCTCGGCCTCGCGGCGGGGTAGGCCGTTGAGCCGGGCGGTGTAGGCCAGGTTCTCCCAGGCGGTGAGATCGTTGTAAAAACCCACCGAGTCAGGCAGGTAGCCCACCTGCCGCTTGAGCGAGAGGGGCTGGCGCGCCGGGTCGAGGCCCAGCACCCGGGCGGTGCCTTCACTGGGCTCGGTCAGGCCCAGCAGCATCAGGATGGTGGTGGTCTTGCCCGAGCCGTTGGGGCCCAGGAGGCCGTAGACCTCCCCGGCCTCGAGGGCCAGGTTGAGCCCCTCGACCGCTACCACCTTCCCATAGCGCTTGGTCAGGTTGTGGGTCTCGACGATCACGGCCCACCTCCTAGCGGCGGCCAAAGCGCGCCACGGCCAGGCCCACCCCAACCACCGCGACCGCCACCAGGGCTACCCCGACCAGGCCCCACAGGGTGGAGGTCTGGACGGTGGTGCGGTAGTCCACTGAGGCCGAGGCACTTCCCGCCGAAGCCCGCAGGGTGAGCAGGTAGTCCCCCGCCACCGCTCGGGCCGCTGGCTTGACCCGCACGGTGAGCTGGGCCTCCTCTCCAGCGGGCAGGTTTTCGATCTTGTCTGGCTCGAACTTAACCTCCCAGCCCGAGGGCTCGCTGGAGGAGAAGCTGATGTTCTCCGCCGCCGCGCTGCCGGTATTGCGCAGTACAAACTTGACTGGGGTCTCCCGCCCCCCAGTGACGGGCCCAGAGAGCCGGCCCTCGGGGGTGGTTAGGACGAGCTGGGGCTGGCCGGTGATGTCCAGGTTGACCACCAGCTCCCCCCGGGCCTCCCCCGCCAAAGCCCGTAGGGTCACCGCATAGACCTTGGCCTCCACCCGCTGGGGTGGGGTTACCTGCACGTCCAGGTCACGCGACTCCCCAGCCTTGATGGGCAGACTAGTCGTTTCCTGTCCACCGAAAGCGGGGGTGAAGCTGACCTGGAAGCCCTGGGGCGCTTGGGCCTCGAGGTTGACCAACAAATCCTGGTCGCTTTCGTTGCGCAGGGTGACCCGGTAGCGGAAGCTGGCGGTGGGGGTGCCCCGCAGCACCGGCAGGTCGGTCTGCAGGCTTAGACGCTTGGGCAGGCTCTGGCCCAAAGTTAGGCTAATGGGCAGCTCAGCCCGGCCTGCGGCCCCTTCGGCCACTAGGCGGAAGCGGTAGGTGCCCGGGCGCACCTCCTGAGGCGGCACCAGCTGCAGCGAGAGGCTCTGCTCGCCATCGGGCAGCAGGTAGACCGCGGAGATAAGCCGTCCACTGCCCAGCAGACTGGCCCGCCAACCCGGTGCTGCCTCCACGACCCGCAGGTTTACGCTCTGGGGGGCTAGACCATACGACCGGAGCGTGATGGGCAGGGTGATGGTCTCACCGGTCTGGACGCTTTGGCTGGGGTAGGGGGTGTATAGGGCCAGGCCCCGGAAATTTTGCGCAGAGGCCAAGGGCAAGAGCAGTAGAACCAAAGCCAGTAAAAGGTGTGGCATTTTCTACCTCCGAAAAAGAAAAATGTCCGCTTATGATGCTATGGGTCGAAAATGAAAATCTGATGAATGATTTTCAGAATACTTGACTCTAATAGGCTTAGATTTCCTAAACAACCTGCTATTTGCAAGGGGCTGCAAGGAGGGTTAGGATGGGCCTATGATACCCGACCTGACCCGTGTACCGGGGGTTCTGGGGCAGATTGCCCGGGAGCGCCTGGCCGATGTGGCTACCCTAGACACCCCTCCGGCTTCTGGGCCTCAAGGGGTGCCTTCCTTCCGGGCGGCCTTGGCCCAGCCCGGTCTTTCCCTCATCGCCGAGGTCAAGCGCAAAAGCCCCTCCCAGGGCGAGATAGCCCTAAAGCTCGAGGCGGCCCAGGTGGCCCAGGCCTACCAGGCCGGGGGAGCCCGGGCCATTAGCGTGCTCACCGAGCCCCGCTACTTTGCTGGCTCCGACCAGGACCTAAAGGCTGTGCGCCGGGCGGTCAGCCTTCCTATCTTGCGTAAGGATTTCACTGTGCACCCTTTGCAGGTAGCCCAGGCCCGCGCACTGGGCGCCTCGGCAGTTCTTCTGATCGTGGCCTTGCTGGGTCGGCTTACGGAAGCCTACCTAGCCCTAGCCCAGCGGGAAGGCCTGGATGCTCTGGTCGAGGTGCACGACGAGGCTGAGCTCGAGCTGGCCCTCGCGGCGGGGGCTTCCATCATCGGCATCAACAACCGCAACCTGGTAGACCTCAGCATTGACCGCTCCACCGCGCCCCGCTTGGGCCGGCTGGCTCGCCAGCGGGGGTTCGAGGGACTGTTGGTGGCTGAATCAGGCTACAGCCAGCCCACCCAACTTGCCGAACTGGAAGGCCTTTTCGACGCAGTGCTGGTGGGCACCAGCCTGGCCCGCAGCGGCGACTGGCAGGAGGCTGTGGCCCAGATGGGCGGCCTTCGCCCTTAGCAGCCAAGGCGGGTTTTATAGCATTCCGATGGTGTCTGGGCGGACGCGATACCTTTTCTGGTTGGATTGGCTGCCAAAGCGAAAGCCCCCACCCTGGCCAGGTCAGGTATGCCGAAGACAACCTTTGGGGTCAGTCTGCCGCTAAGGCCAGCTCAGGGATTTGCAGGCCCACCTGGGCCCCCAGGCTGCGCAGGCGGTTCTCCACGTCCTCGTAGCCCCGCTCAATATAGGTTAGACCGGAGATGTGGCTTTCGCCCTCAGCGGCCAGGGCAGCGATAATCAGGCCACCCCCAGCCCGGATATCGCGGGCCTCTACCGCTGCACCGCTCAGGGGGCGCCCCTGGATCAGCAAGGTGCGGTCTTTGAGGGTCAGGTCGGCTCCCATGCGGGCTAGCTCGCTGGCATGGGTGAAACGGTCGGGATAAATGCGATCCGAGACCAGCGAGGTGCCCGGCACCGTGGCCAGGTAAGCCGTGGCCGGGGGCTGCAGGTCGGTTACAAAGCCGGGGTACTCCCGGGCCTCGATGTTAAAGGGTTGGGGATGGGGCGTAGCCACCAGGCGAACCCAGTCTTTGCCCGTGGTGATCTGGTGGCCCGACTGGGCCAGCTTGTCCAGTAGGGCATCCATATGGAAGGGTTCCACCTGGGTTAGGGTAATCGAGCCTCGGGTGGCCGCGGCAGCCAACAGATAGGTGCCAGCCTCGATGCGGTCGGGGATGGGGCGGTAGCGAACCCCGCGTAGATAGGGTTTGCCCTTGATGTGTAGGATGCTGCTGCCGATGCCCTTGATCTCGGCCCCCATCTGGCTCAGGAAGTGACACAGGTCTACGATTTCCGGTTCCTGCGGGGTGTTGACCAGTACTGCCTCACCCCCCAAAGCCGCAGCCATTAGGGCTTGCTCGGTGCCCCCCAGGGTGGGCAGGTCGTAGACCACCCGTCCCGAGGCAGGCTTAAGCCGGCGGGCGGTGTAGGCCACACCTTGCTCGGTGTTTTCCACGTGGACTTCGAAGCCCAAAGCCCGCAGGGCCTTAATGTGCTGGTCAACGGGCCGCTCGGCGAAGTTGCACCCCCCAGGTAGGGGAACCGTGCCTTCGCCGGCTCGAGCCGCCAGGGCCCCCAGCACGTTGAAGCTGGCCCGCATTTTGCTAACCAGCTCAAAAGGGGCCTGAGTGGAGCGAATCTCCGGGGTGTGCAGGTGCAGGGTGCGGCCCTCCCAGGCATGGCGGGTGCCGAGGTGGCCCAGCAATTCCAGCAGAACCTCGATGTCGCGCAAACGGGGAACTTCCTCGAGGGTCACCGGCTCGGGGGTGAGCAGGCTGGCCGCCATGAGTTTGAGGGCTGAATTTTTAGCGGGAAAAATGCGCAGCTCGCCCTTTAGGGGGGTTCCACCGCGAATAATCAGGGTTCGATTCATAGCTGAGCGCTTCTCCTATTGTTGTGTATTATACACATAATACTCACTTTGAGTATAGTTAGGCAAAACCGTGTTGTCAAGCATAGGTGCACTATGCTAAAGTTAGGTCAGAAACGCATCTGGGTATTTCTTCCAGAACATACCCGTTAGCGTGGCCCTATCCCGTTAGCGTGGCCCTATGCCTAAGAAGGAGAAAAAACGCTTACAGGTGGTCATCAGCGACGAGCAGGACGCTCTTTTGACCAAGCTGGCCTATGAGCTTTCCAGCCCCGAGCAGCTGGTGTCTAAGTCGGAGGTGGTGCGCCTGGCCATCGAGAAGCTGGCGGACGGGCTGGAAGAAGGCCAGCAGAAGGCCCAGCTCAAGGAGCTGTTAAAGAAGCTCGAGGCTGAGGATTAGAGCCCGGTTTTGCCCGGGCGCATCACCCCGCCTTTGCGCCGGCCCCAGCCCAGGCTAAAATCCCCCACTGCAGTCTTTAGTCCTACCAGCCACCAGCCGTCGGGCCCTTCGGCGGGAATGGGCAGCCCTAGGGCGAAAGCTAGGGCCCGGGGGTCGTCGGGGGAAAGGAGCAAGCGGGGGCCAGCCTGCGAGGGTTTTAGGAAGTGGGCCAGGGGTTTGCCCGGTAAAAAGCGCCCGGCGCCCTTACGCTGGCCGGTGCGGGCCTCGCCTAGGTAGAGCCCTGGTGCGGGGGCCCGGAGCCCCGCCAGGCTGGGTAGCCCAGGGGGCAGCCAGTAGAGGTGTCCGGCGCGCTCGAGCACCTCTCCCTCGATAGGGGTTTCTAGGTGTTCGGCCTGCCAGGCTTGCCACAACGCCCTTACCTCGCGACCCAGGGGGGCTGGGTGTTCCAGAGGTGGGCTGGCTGCCGAGCCTTCGGTTTTGCGCAATAGGGCCAGAAAATGCCCTTCGCCGCGAAGCCGGTGCGGCCAGAGGCGGGCGGTGCGCACCAGAGCTGGATTGCCGTCACCCCAGGCCGGCACGCCTGGGGCAAAGAGGGGGGAGAAGCGGGCCTCCTCGAGAACCCATCCCCCCTGGTGCAGAAGCTCGACCACCACCTGCTCGTTCTCCTCTGGGGCAAAGGTGCAGGTTGAGTAAACCAGCCATCCCCCGGGCCGTACCAAATGGCCCGCGGCCCGGATCAGCTCTTTCTGTACCCGGGCCGCGCGGGCCGGGGCACCAGGCCCCCAGTGGCGCACCACCTCGGGGTCTTTGCGGAACATTCCTTCGCCCGAGCAGGGGGCGTCGAGCACCACCCGGTCGAACCAGCCCTCCCAGCGCTCGGCCAGCCGCTTTAGGGGAGCCGAGACCACGGCCAAAGAGGCCCCCCAGCGTTCCACGTTTTCCAGTAGCCCCCGGAGGCGGTTTGGGTCTACTTCGTTAGCGATCAGGAGACCCTGGCCCTGCATCTGGGCGGCTAAGTGGGTGGTCTTGCCTCCTGGGGCGGCGGCTAGATCCAGCACCCGCTCCCCTGGCTGGGGGTTGGCCAGCACCCCTACGGCCTGGGCCGAGGGTTCCTGGATGTAGTACAGGCCGGCATAGAAGTAGGGGTGGGGCCCGGGGCGGGCCTCGGGAGGATAGTAAAAGCCTTCCGGGACCCAAGGGATGGGCTCGAGGGGCCAGGGGCTGATCTGCTGGAAGGCTTGGGGGGAAAGCTTGAGGGTGTTGACCCGCAGGCCGTAGCTGCGATCGGCCTGGGTCAGTGCGGCCAGGAAAGCAGGGAACTCTGGGCCCAGCAGGGTGGCCATTCGCTCCAGAAAGGCCTTCGGTAGGTGTTCGCTCATCCTCTACAGGCTATACCTTCCCCAGGGGAGTGGGGGATAATGGCAGGGATGGCGATCGTGGCGATGGGAACCGACTTGGTGGCGCTGAGCCGCCTGCAGAAGGTGTGGGAGCGGCACCCCGAGCGCTTTTTACAGCGGCACTTTCACCCCCTTGAACTCGAGTACTGCCTGAGCCGGGCCAATCCCCTGCCCTCGCTGGCGGCCCGCTTTGCCGCCAAAGAGGCTTTTCAGAAGTGCTGGCCGGAGGCTTTGGGCTGGCTCGAGGTCTGGGTGGAGCTGCAGGGACGTCGCCCTGAACTCCGCTTTGCCCCCCGGCTCGAGGCCCAGATGCGGCAAAACCAATACCGGGCCCATCTTTCCCTAACCCACGAAAAACAGCACGCCCTGGCGGTAGTGGTCTTGGAAAAGCTGGGCTAGGGCTGGGCCAAGGCCTGGTTCAAAAAGGCGACGGTGCGGCGGGCTATCTCTTCCCAGCCAGCCTCAGGGGGTAGGTCGGCTGGATTATCGCCCCGTTGCGGCCCATAGGCGCCGAAACCAGCGTGGTTCAAGCCAGGGATGCGCTGACGTAAGGTAGTTTGGGGGAACTTGCCCAAGCTGGCCTCGAGCTGTTCCTGGCGCAGTACCCCGTCCTTCTCCCCGAACAGCGCCAGGGTGGGCAGGGTTAGGCTCGAGAGGTCATTTTGCGGATAGGCTGCCCACAGCACTAAAGCCCGCACACCGGGATTGCTCTGGGCGTAGTTGGAGGCCACCACCCCTCCCAGGCTGTGCCCGCCCACGGCCCAGGCCAGCGCGGGGGCCTCTGCGATGGCCTGGCGGGCCTTGCCCTGCTCGGTGACGGCCAGATTGAAGCGCACCTGCAGCAACGCCACACGGTAGCCCGCCTGGGCGATGCGGCGCAGCACCGGAGCGTAGGCCTGGGGTTCCACCAGCCCACCGGGGTAGAAGGCCAGCCCACCCCGCACTGGGCCGTTGGGTAGAAAAACCCAACCGTAATCGGTGCGGCTGACATTGAGCAGGGGGTCTGGCTCCAACGCCTTCAGGGCCTGAGGGGCGGGGGGGTAGGGCACCAGCACCCGCTGGGTGTACCAGAGCATAGCCCCGGCAAAAAGGAACAGCCCACCAAAGAAGACCAACCAGAAAACGCGGTACTTGTTCATGGTTTAGCCCAAGCAAACGGCTAGTTGCTATTTTTGCCCGACAAGCCCGTTTACCTCTTGGGCAGTTTACCCCACCCCGGTTTTTCGGGGGTGGGGTAGAGGGCCAAACTAATCGCCTACTGCGGCAGCCGCGCTGGCCTGGCCCTCCTGGCGTGGCCGGCCGTAGCGCCGGCGTTCGAAGAGGTAAAAGGCCGCCGGTACCACGAACAAGGTCAGGAGGGTGGAGACCGAGACCCCACCCAGGATGATGATGCCTAAGGGGCGGCGGAACTCCGCCCCCTCGCCCACCGCAGCGATGAGGGGTATGGAGATCAACAGCACGGTCAGGGTGGTCATCAAGATAGGGCGCAGGCGCAGCCGTCCAGCCTCCACCAAGGCTTCGTAGAGGGGGCGCTCCCGGGCTTCCCGCACGGCAAAGTCCAAAAGCAAAATGGCGTTTTTGGTCACCAGGCCAATCAGGATAACCACGCCCAGCACCGAGATCACGTCCAGCCCGCTTTTGAAGAAGTACACAAACCAGAAGGCCCCCACCAAGGCCAGCGGCACCGGCAGAAGCAGGTAGAGGGGGTAGCGGAAGGTGTTGAACTGGCTGGCGATCACTAGGAAGTTAAGCAGCAAGGCCAGCCCAAAGGCGATGGGAGCTGAGCGGGCCAGGTCGCCCACGAATGCGGTGGAGCCCTGGGTCTCCAGGCGCACGCCATTGGAGAACACGCCGGCTTTTTCCAGTTCTTGCTGCACCTGCTGGCTGAGCTGGAGGGTGCCGATGGCCACCCCGGGGGCTCGGTCGGCGGTGATGCCGGCGGAGAAGGCCTGGTTGGTGCGGGCCAGCTGGGCCGGGGTCTGGCGGTTTTCAAACTGTCCCAGGCTTCCCAAGGGCAGGCTGGTGCGCAAGGCCGGGGCCAGTACCGGCAAGGTTTGCAGGCCGGCCTGGTCGGCCACTAAGCGGGGGTCGGCCTTGACCACGATGGGAATCTCGTTGCCTTCGGAGCGCAGTTTGCCCGCCTCGAGGCCCGCGTTGTAAATGCGCAGGGTCTGGGCCAGGTCGTTGGGGCTCAGGCCCGTGCCTTGCAGCCGGGCTGGGTCGGGCACGAAGACCCGTTCGCTGGCGGTTTCTTCCAGGCTGCTGCGCACATCGACCAGATAGGGCAGGCTGCGCATAAGCTGCACCATCTGGCGGTTTTTTTCGGCCAACAGCTCGGGGGTGGGGGCGGTCAGGGTGAACTGCAGGTCGGCGGCCCCGCCGGGCCCCCCCTCGAAGGCCGCCACCCGCAGGTCGGCCTCGGGGGTGTCGGCCAGAAGCTCCTGCAGAGCCTGGCGGTAGACCGGCACCAGCTCGAAGATACTGGGCCGCTCCCGCTTGCCCACCAGCTCCACCACGATGCGGGCCTGCTCGGGGTTGCCGGTACCGATCAGGTTGCGCGAGCTGCCCACAGTGGTGAGGGCCGCGGCGACCTCGGGCCGCTGGGCCAGCCAGCTCTCTAGCCGCCGAACCAGCCGGTCGGTCACGCTGAGGTCGGTGCCCTTGGGCAGGGTAAGGTCGATGTCAATCTGGCCATTGTCGCTGTTGGGGGTGAAGTTGAAGGGAATGCGGGGGGCCACCCAGCCTAGGCTCAGGAAGAAGCCCAGGCCCACCAGAAGCACTAGGCGGCTTTGCCGCAAGGCCCCGGCTAGGGCGCGGGCATAGGCTTCCCGTAGGGCCATGAACAAGCGTTCCGAACCGCCGTGCAGCCCACCGGCCAGAGCCCCGGCCAGCCCCAGGATAAGCGAGGCTAGATAGCGCAGAGGGGCTAACAGTAGGGTGAGGGGGGTGATCAGGATGTTGAACCAGCGGCGGGCTGGGCTAAGGCCCGGCTGGGCGTAGACGTGCAACCGCAAGCCCCAGCGCAAATCCTGGCCAAAACCCAGCATCCGCTGCCAGAGCTGGCGGAAGGTGGGGGGTTCGGGGTCGGGGAAGTAGGCCAGGCGCACGGTGAGGAAGAAAAGGGCCTCGAGCCAGCTCACCGCAATGGCCGCCGCCAGCACGATGCCAAACTGGCGGAAGAACTCCCCAATGATGCCGGGCAAGAAGCTAATGGGCAGGAAAACCGCCAAAAGGGACAAGGTGGCTGCCGAGACCGCCGAGAGAACCTCGCTAGCCCCCTTGAGCACCGCTTCAAGGTTGCTGTAGCCCATCCGCCGGTAGCGCTCAATATTCTCGGAGATGACGATGGAGTCGTCTACCACGATGCCTACCGCCACGATGATGGCCAGCAGGCTGATGATGTTAAAGGTAAACCCTAAGAGCCCAAAAACGATCAAGGCCCCCGACATGGTGATGGGGATGGCCAGCACCACGCTGAAGACCGAGTTAAGCTTCCCTAGGAAAACCAGGGTGATGAAGGAGACAATGAGCGCGACTAGCAGCACCTCGCGGAAGGTGTCGTTGGCGGTTTTCTCGATAAAGACAGTCGTATCTCCTACGATTCGGACCTGGTAGCCCTGGGGTAGGCGGGCCTCCTGTAGAGTTTTCTTGATGCCCTGGGCCACCGCCACCGCGTTGGCGTCGGGGGTCTTGCGCACCGCCAGAGGGATGACCGGCTGCCCATCCAGGCGGGTTAGCCGGGTGGGCTGGGCCTGGGTATCCTGCACCACCGCCACGTCGCGCACTTCCAGACCCCGGGCCGGGTCGACCAGGATGCGCCCGACTTCCTCGGGGGTGGTGGGGGTGTTGCGCAGGGTGAAGAGGAGACGCTGCCCCTCGGCGGACTGATTACCTGCGGGCAGGGCCAGGGCCGAGGCCTGGATGGCCCCCACCACCTGGGCAGCCGAGAGGTTGTAGCTGGCCAAGCGGAAGGGGTCGAGCAGCACCTGTACCTGTCGCTCCGGGGCTCCTTGTACCTGGATGTCGGCTACCCCCGAGACCAGCTGAAGCTGGGGCTTCAAGACATCCTCGGCGTAGCGGGCTACCTCCCGCAGATCGCGCCCATCGGCAGAAAGGGCGACGAAGAGAATCGGTGCGGCGGCAGGGTCGAAACGCTGCACCACCGGGGCCTGGGCGTCGCGGGGGAGCTGGCCGCGCACCGCGGCCACCCGCTGGGAGACGTCGGTGGCGACCCGGTTGATGTCCTGCCCAAAGTCGAAGGAGACGATCACCTGAGAAAACCCTTCGCCGGAGAGGGAAGCGACCTGATCCAGACCGGAAAGGGTGGAAACGGCCTCCTCGATGGGCCGGCTAATTTGGTTTTCGATCTCCTCCGGGCCAGCCCCCGGGTACAGGGTGGTCACGGCCACCACCGGAATCTCGAAGCGGGGCAGCAGATCCACCCCCACCCGGCTGCCCGAGATCAGGCCAAAGAGGATCATGGCCAAGAAAACTGCGGTGGAGAAGACAAATCGCTGAACAAAAAACTTGATGACCGGGTTCTCAGGCCTAGATGTACGGGGTTCGCTCATACGGCCTCCCTTTACTGCACGACCTCAACGCTGTCGCCGCTATTCAGACTGGCCGGTACCGGAAAGATGACCTGGGCGCCAGCGGGTAGGCCCTCCACCGCCGCCTGGGTACCGGTATCGGCCAGCACCCGCACCGCTACGCGCTGGGCCTGGCCCTCCTGAACCACATACACAAAGGTTGTCCGCCCCTCGGTGCGCAAAGCGCCGGAGGGCAGCAGGGTGCCCTGGGCCAGGGTGAGGGTGTAGCGAACCTGGGCGCTGGCCCCCGGGGGTAGGCTGGCCCCTACCCGGGCGGTCAGTTCCACCAGGCGGTCGGTGCCGGGCACCTTGGCGCTGCGGGTAAGGGTAGCCGGATAGCTCTGCCCACCGTAAAGCAAGGTAATGCGGCTGCCCAAGGGTAGGGCGGCGGCGTCCTCGGGCGGGAGGCGGAAGCTGGCCTCGAGGCGGCTCGGGTCGGCCAGGCGGAAGACCCGCTGACCGGTGGCCACGAACTCGCCCGGGTTCACGTACACCTCGGCCACTACCCCGGAAAAAGGTGCCCGTACCTCGGTGTCGCGCAAGGCCCGCTGGGCTTGGGCCAGTTGGTTTTGAGCCTGCTGTACCTGTAAGCGCAAGAGGGCCAGGTCTTCGCTGCTGGCCCGCTGGGTACGGGCCAGGTTTTCCCGGGCGTTGTCGGCGGCGGCTTTGGCCTGGTTGTAGGCGGCCTCGAGGCTGGCCAGCTCGACCTGGGCAATGGCCCCGGCGCGGAAGAGCTGCTGGCCTTCGGTGTAGCGCTGCTGGGCCACTTGAAGATTGACCAGGGCCGACTCCAGACTGGCCTGTAAGGGGGCCAGCGAGCCCGCCGTGGCCCGCTCGGCTCGAGCCAGGTTGACCTGGGCCTGCTCTAAGGCGAGCTGGGCGCTGCGCAAGGCTATCTGGGCGTTAGCTGGATCGAGGCGCAGAACCACCTGGCCTTGGGCCACCGGGCGGCCTTCTTGCACCAGTACCTCCAGCACCTTACCAGGAGCGCTAGCCCCGACCTGGCTTTCCCGTGCTGGCGAGAGAACAGCCCCGGTGGTGCGGCTGGTGTTTAGGGGGCCGCTTTGTGGGGTGACCACCCGGACCCGGATACTGCGGGCCTCGGGGGCGGTGGGGTTTTCGCTCTGCCCCGTCCGACGGGGGCCACACCCGGCCAGGAGCAAAGCGGCCAGACCTAAAAGAAGTAAGTAGCCCGTTCTACGCATCAACGACCTCCGGCCAGCAAGGCATAGTAGGCCCGCCAGTAGTTGCCCTGGGCTTGCTGGTAGGCAAGCTCGGCCTGGATGAAGGAAAGCTCGCTCTGAAGGTAGGCCAGCTGGCTAATCAGTCCAGCGTCCAGGCGCTTTTTATCGTTGGCCAGGGTTTCCCGGGCGTTTTCCAGAGTAGCTTTCTGCACGTTCAGGCTACGGGCGGCAGCCTCGAGATTCTGGTACAGTGAGTCGTACTGAAGCCCCAGGCCCCGCGCGATCTCGCGCGCCCCGGCCTGGGCCTGCTCAGCCCGGGCTTTGGCCGCTTCGATTTCAGCCAAGGCAGCGTAGCTGGGATCGAGCAGTTCCACTTGAAGCGCGGCCAGCTCGCCACGCTGCCGGGCTTGGAGCGCGTCGGGGTTTTTGCCCAAAAGCTCGCGTACCAGGCTGGCCTGGGGGAGTGCCGGCGGGGCGGGCAGAGGGGCTAGGCTGGCAAAGGGACCGACCAGGCTTTCCAGCGAGGCGCGGGCCAGGGCCAGGCCGTTTTGTGCCCGGGTGGTGTTGCTTTGGGCCTCGTCTAGGCGGTTTTGCGCGTTGCGCACATCCAGGGCTGTGCCCGAGCCATTGCGCAGGCGAATCTGGGCCACCTCCAACCCCCGGCGGGCGATCTCCTGGGCTTTTTGCGCCAGTTTTAGCTGCAACTCGGCCTCGAGCACCTGGGTATAGGCTGCCACAATGCTGCTTTGGGCCTGCACTAGGGCCCGCTCGTAGCTGGCCTGGGCCAGGGCGCTGCGCTGCTCGGCCTGTACCCGGCTGGGCCGGGTCAAAAGGGGATCGGCCAGCACCCGCTGCAGGTTGGTCTGGGCATCGTCTAGCTCGGCTTTGGCGGCTAGCACCGGGGCTTGCTGGGCAGCCTTGGTCAGGGCGGTTTCCAGGGTCAGGTTAGGGGTCTGGGCCAGGGCCAGGCCCAGCAGCAGGGGAAGAAGGGTGGCCAGTTTCATGGGTTCACCTCACTCAGGGGTTGGGCATAGAAACGGTATAGGTCTAGGATTCGTTGGCTGCGGTTTAGCTCGGCTTGCTCGAGGTTTAGCCGGGCCTGGGCCAAGGCCAGCTCGGCTTGTAGGCTGGCCAACGGGCTGGCCAGCCCCAGGCGTTCCCGTTCGCGGGCCTCACGCAGGGCCTGTTCGGCCTCGCTCAGGGCCTGCTTCGCGTTGGCCAGACTCTGCTCGGCCCCCTGCAGTGCCGACTGCAACAGCTCTTCTTGCAGCCGGCTATTGCGTCGGGCCGCCTCCAGGGCTTCGCGGGCCGCGTCTACCTGCTTTTGCGCGGCCTCGAGGGCATCCAGTACGCCCAGCGAGATACTGGCTGACAGGCCAATAGTCAGGGTGCCCACGACGCGGTTTTGCGGCGCGCTGCGGGCCTGGGACTGGTTGGTGTAGCTCAGGCTGGGCTGCAGGGTGCGGGAGTTGAGGGAAAGGGTGAGGCTATCGTAGTCGGAGGTGTTGCGGGTGTAGCTGCCCTGCAGCACCGGCAGCACGCTGCGTAGGGCCCGGTCGTAGGCTACCTGGGCGCTGGCCAGCTGAAATTCGGCCTGGCGCACCTGGGGAGGGGTTCCCGCCGCCGGTAGGGTCAAGGGGGGTGGGGCGGCGTTGGGCTGACCTACCAGATCGGCCAGACTTTGCTGGGCTAGCCGCAGGTTGCGCTCGGCCTCACTTTGCTGCAAGAGGGCCTGGCGCAGGCTGGCCTCGGCCTGCCGAACCTCGCCAGGACTGGCCGCACCTCGGCTGGCGCGTAGCCGGGTGGCCTCGAGGCTGGCCTGGGCGAGCCGCACGGCTACCCCTGCAACCTCGAGGCCGCTTTGGGCTAGGCGCACCCGGTAGGCGGCCTCCACGGCCTGAGCCTGGAGCTGGGTACGAGCCTGGCGCAGCCCCAGTTGGGCTTGCGCAACCCCAATGGCGGCTTGATTAACCGCATCGGCCACATCGCCAAAGGGAAAGGGGGTCAGGGTCAGGCCCAGCGTGAACTGCCGCCCATCGCTCGGTAGCTCCACGCACTGGGGATTGAGCGGGTTGGGACAGGTGGGCGGGCCAGGGGGTGGCGAAACCTCGAAGAAGGAGAAGCCGCCTTGGGCCTGTAGGCTCAGTGGGCTTTGGGTGGCCCTGAGCTGGGCCTGGGCGGCTTCCAAGGCTAGTCGGGCCTGCACCAGGCTGGGGTGGTTTTCCAGTGGGGTGAAAAAGCCTTGGGCTCCAGCCAGGCCAGATAGCCCTAGCCAAAGGCCCACCCACCAGGCGGGGCGTGGCCCGAGGCTCATGAACGGGCCTCCGGGGTGGGAGGGGCGTCTTTAGGGTTAAGGGGCTCGTTGAGCTTGTGATAAATCCGTCGGAGCATATCCACCTCCTCCAGGTCAAGGCGATTGAAGCGCTCGCGCGAGACTTTCTTCCAGTTTTCCCGCATTCCCTCCAGCACCGCCTTGCCTTGTTCGGTCAGCAAAACCCGTACCTTGCGCTTGTTCTCGCTATCTAGCTCGCGGCGCACCAGGGCCCGTTCTTCCAGACTGGCCAGCATCTGCGAGACCCCCGGCGGTGAGGTGCTCAGCACGAAACCCAGGCTGGAAGGTTGGTCGATGCCATGGGCCACGCACATCAGGGTGAAAGCCTGCATGGGGGAGAGGCCTAAGTCGGTAAAGGCCCTCTCCTGGTCGAGCCGAAGCTGCCACACCAGGTGGGTGGAGAGGTGCCACAGCTCATCCAGCATTTCGTCCAATGAAAGATTCATGCCCATGAAATGTTAGGCCGACTAATAGGTTAGGAAAGCAGCTTTCGCTACAGTTTTCACATGCACCCGCCTGCAGCCTAGCGTGGTAGACTATCCCCAAGATGCGGCAAAAAACTTTTGAAGAGCGGGAGCTGATTCTAGAACTGTTCCCCGGAACCTCCCCGGAGCTTTTGCCTCCGGGGGAAGTGCTGTATTACCGCGATGGGGAGGGGCGGGTGCATATCCAGGAAAATCCCCTTCACCTGGTTTTAGAGCCCCTCGAGCGGACTAGCAGCACCACTCCTATTATCTGTGAAGCCTGTCAGCGGCATGTATCCCGCACAGCAGCCCGGTTTTTTCGCTTTGCCGTAGGGGAGAACCCCCGCCACTTCCGCTATGTGGCCCTTTGCCGCGACACGGAAAGCTGTTCAGGAGCAGCCCGGCCTGAACGTTTGAGAGAAATCCTGCTAAGGGGTATACTGCCCTGAGCGGTTGGGAGGCTAGGAAAAGCAGGGTTTGCTTTAGCCCTAGTTCTGCTAAAGTCAAAATCAGGCTCGGCAGTTGGGCGCCGGGCCTCTTGCTTGACCTGGCAGAGGTTTTCATAAAAATCTCAAGACGATGGTGCAGTGTAAGCGCCGCAAGGTATAAGCGATTAGGAGGCCGGATGGGACGCGAAGTCAAGCTTACAAGATCGGGGTACGAGCGGTTGGTGGCCGAACTCGAGCAAGAACGGGCTCGCCTACAGGACGCTACGCGCATTCTGCAAGAGCTGATGGAGTCTTCCGACGACTACGACGACTCGGGCCTGGAAGATGCTAAGCGAGAAAAAGCCCGCATCGAGGCCCGCATAGACTCCCTGACCGATACCCTGTCCCGTGCCCAGATTATCGAAGAGGAAGGGACTGCGGTCAATGTGGTCAGCCTGGGCGCTATCGTCCGCCTCAAATCCAAGGAGGGCGAGCAGATGGAGGTACAGGTGGTGGCCCCGGCAGAGGCCAGCGTCCTCGAGCGCCCCATGAAAATCTCCGACGAGAGCCCCCTAGGCCGTAGCCTTCTGGGCCAGAAGGTAGGGGCTAAGGTTTTGCTCGAGACCCCCAAAGGCAAAAAAGAGTTCAAAATCGAGTCCATTCAGCACTGAAGGCCCTGTGTCGTTCCCCCTTAGGACCTTTCTGGCCTGGGGGTGCTTTTGTGCAGCGTGGGTGCTAGACTTTACGAGGCTGGATATTGCCTATGCCGGAATATAGCGAACAGACCCGACAACGCCTGGCCAACCTCGAGGCCTTGGTCGAGGCCGGCTTCGAGCGCCTCCCTTACCGCTTTCCCAAGACCCACGACGCCGCTCAAATTCTCCAGGCCCACGCCGGGGCCGGGCCGCAAGAGGAGTGGCCGGAGGAAGAGGTGCGCCTAGCTGGGCGCCTGATAACCTTTCGCCACATGGGCAAAGCCAGCTTTGCCCACCTGCAAGATGCTTCGGGGCGGATACAGCTCTACCTAGCCCGAGATGTTACCGAGCGCTACGACCTGATCAAGAAACTCGACATTGGAGATATCCTTGGGGTTGAGGGCACGGTTTTCACCACCAAGACCGGCGAGATTACCGTCAAGGTGCGCAAGTTCACCCCGCTGGTCAAGTCGCTGCACCCCTTGCCCGACAAGTGGCACGGCATCCGCGATGTAGAGACCCGTTACCGCCAGCGCTACCTCGACCTGATTCAAAACCCAGAGGTGCGCGAGGTTTTCCGGATTCGCAGCCGCATGGTGCGCTATATTCGCGACTTCTTCGATAGTCGGGGGTTTATGGAGGTGGAGGGCCCTACCCTACAGGCCATCGCCGGGGGAACCGAGGCCCGGCCCTTCAAAACCTTCCACAACGCCCTCAACCACGAGTTCAATTTGCGGATTGCCCTCGAGCTGCACTTAAAGCGGCTTTTGGTAGGGGGGTTTGAAAAGGTTTACGAAATTGGCCGCAACTACCGTAATGAGGGCATATCGGTCAAACATAACCCCGAGTTCACCATGCTGGAAGCCTACTGGGCCTACGCCGACTACAACGACATGATGGCCCTGATAGAAGACCTGCTTTCCGGCCTGGTGCAGCACCTCTTTGGCACTACCCAGATTCGCTACGGAGAGCACCTAATAGACTTCACCAAGCCCTTCCGCCGCATTGATTTTGTGACCACCCTCAAGGAAAAAGCTGGCCTAGACTTCGACCCCACCGACCTCGAGCGCCTGCGTGCCTGGGCCAATGAAAAACACCCTGAGCTGCGAAGCGTGCCCAGCTACAAGCTGCTGGACAAGCTGTTTGGCCACTATGTAGAGCCTGATTTGATTCAGCCCACCTATGTGCTGGATGTGCCTTTGGCCATTAGCCCCTTGGTCAAGCGGCACCGCGACCCCAACAAGCCCCATCTGACCGAACGGGCTGATTTGTTTGTGGCTGGCTTTGAGATTTCCCCCATCTACTCTGAGCTAAATGATGCCCTAGACCAGCGGGCCCGCTTTGAGGAGCAAGCCGCCCGTCGCGAGGCCGGCGACGAGGAAGAGCCCGAGATAGATGAAGACTTTTTGTTGGCGCTCGAGTACGGCATGCCTCCTGCGGCTGGAATGGGGCTGGGTATTGATCGGCTGGCTATGGTGCTTACCAACCAGCAAAGCATCCGCGACGTGATTTTGTTTCCTCTGCTCAAGCCGCGCAAAGAAGGGGCCGGGCCTGAAGAGTCCACCGACGAAGAGTAGCTCAGGGTTTCAATCCTCACTCGAGCTTTCGCCCGAGTGCGACGGGAATCCAAACAAAGCAGCGCCTACCCTCCCACAGGTTTCAATCCTCACTCGAGCTTTCGCCCGAGTGCGACAGCCCGGATAACCTCGAGGAAGGGCCACCTCAACAGGGTTTCAATCCTCATAGGACTTACGCAGTTGGCTGAAGGATGTGGAGGGGATGGGCGAGATAACTTCGTATCGCCTCGCGAACAATGGACGCCTTGGCCTCGTAC